>Ga0209700_101182_pt1 | contig 53318 bp, 22 predicted proteins | sample SiratroredBW_FD_187528 | JGI IMG/M metagenome (GOLD analysis project Ga0209700, IMG submission 187528) | Root nodule microbial communities of legume samples collected from California, USA - Siratro red BW (SPAdes) (version 2) | ecosystem: Host-associated > Plants > Roots > Nodule | place: USA...
TATAGAAAAATTCACTAACAAACCAAATGTGTCCTTCCTTGACCTATGTAAATAATATCATTAAATGTTTTGAAAGTGTTTTTATTATATGATCATAATCATATTTTTAAATAAATATTAGAATATTCTATAATTATTTTCATATAAACAATTTATTATAACTTTCCTTTTTTATTTTAATAGAATTTTAAAATATAATTATGACATTATAAAATTTATAAAAAAGGTTTATATTTATTTTATATTAATATAATTTTAATATAGTTTTTAGAAATAATTTTCGTAATTATTTTAATTATAATAATTAAAATTTTAATTCTTTTATTATCATAGACAAATTATGGACATGTGTTTTCCGGTCATTAAAAAGAACAGGATTTATATTACTCACTTTTATTCAATTAGACAATGATTATAGCTATCATTTTTAATATTTAATAATTATAATAATAATAATAATTATTATTATTATTATTATTATTATTATTATAATATTGTCAAGTGATGAAAAGATTGAAACTTACTCACAAGCAACCAAACTAAAACAAATAAATAAAATCTGCATAACTAAATAAATTAAATATTTAAGTGTAATTAGAGCTCAAGTTAATTGTACAAGAATAAGTCTAACATATTTAAGTTAAGAATTTAACACGTTATATTCTTTGCATAATAAAATATGGTTATAAAAAAACAGCAATAAAGAAAGAAAATTGTTGAATTATAGAAATAACAAATTTAAGTGTGTTGAATAGTTTTTTAACAAATTATAGAAAATTGTCTCCCAAACGTCCCACTAAAAAAGGATGAAAATTTTCAAATTTTTAACATTGAACAAAATATCAATACTATCCCACAAACCCTCGCGCGCACTTTCAAACGTTGTAAAAGTTGGACAAAACCAAAAAAGCCAGTTCTGCCACGTCTAACAGCCCTTCCTACGAAATACCACATGTACCCTTCAACCACGTAGGATAAATTGCCACATATACGGTTGGCAAAGGGGTGTAAGCCACATACGGTTGGCAAAAAAACTTTTTCCTTTGGCATAGTATGGATGAGAGTGAGGTAACCGTAGGCATTGATATAAGTTGAGAGATTAAAGAGAGAAAAGAATGATTGGAAAATAAAAGAAAGACAGAGAAACGTTTAGAAAAAGAAAATAAAAAAAATCAAACATTATTGAAGTGTACAGTGAAGTGCAACTCCATAGAGGTGGATCCAATAAAAGAAAAGTAAAATAAAAAAAAGTAAGGAAAAAAGAAGAATGAACATAAGGTTATTAATAGTGGATTTAGCTGTTTTTTTTTTTTTTTTGAGCGAGATGCAAATAAAAAAAGAATTACACATCATTTTCTTATTTTTTATTGTATGTTTTTTTTCGTGTGTATTTTGTTATTTTTCTTTTCTTATCTATTCCATTTAAATATTTTTATGCAATATTTAAAAGAAAAAAGTTTTGACAATAAGTTTTACATTTTATTTGTATTGTTTTCATATTTTAAATAATTTTTTTTATTAAATTCTCAAATGACCACACTCATCATGCAGGATTTATTTTAAATAATTTTCGATTAAATATCTAAATGGTCGCATGCGTCATACGAGATTTAATTCAAAAAGTTTTAACTTCGTGTGGAATATCAAAAGGTTGTACGCGTCAAGCGATATCCAAGAATGAAATTTAATCTTCAAAAATAATAAACATATAAAAATTCAAAAATAAAATTATCAGGTTTCTTAAAACAACTCATCTATCCTTCATAACTATGTATGCCCTAATTCTCCATTTCTTTCAATGGAGATACGTAGGAGTGAGGTCAAACCTTGTCGGATTCCCTTTAATTTGAAATTCATTTTTGTTTTATTTTATTTTAAATTCTTTTTGTTGTATTTTTGGATGTTGCTGCTTTATTGTTTTGTTACTATTATTTTTGGAAATTTAAACATTCTAAAAAATCATATTTGTTGTTATTATAAATATACTCCATCTCATTTTTCACTCCTTTCCATTTTAAATTTTTTCCATTTTCGAATCGCTATCAGTCTAGTCGTTGACGAGGTTGTGACAGGAAGGTAAAAAATTGAAAGGCAAAAGGTTGAGAAGTGAAAACTTGAAAGCAACAAGTAATTGTGCCAAGAAAAGTTATTTTATGTTAATTAATACATAATCATATTTATTAATTTAATTTAATAAATTAAAATTTGAAGTATAATTATATTGATTTTTTTTAAATATCAAAAAAATATAATTTCATATAATAGAAAATGATAGAAGCAAATAAAGATTATTCAATGAATTATCACATTATGTTAATATCATTAAAATCTTTGTAGAGAGTATTTACTAAAATTCTTCAAGATCCATAAGATATATTCCTCCAATATATACTCCCATATTTATGTTATTATAATGAATGTTAATATATAAGATTTATATTTTTTATATATCTTCTAATAAAGTAACATATTTCTCTTGTCTTGCTTTATTTTAAATGTTACCCAATATTAAGATATATGCAAAGATAGTTATTTACAATTAATATATACATGATAATTAATTTTGTTATAAATGACCGAATGAGAGTAAAAAACTTTTCTTTAAAAATTTTAAAATAAATTTAGAAACTTACATATTGATTATTTAGGAAGTACTCACTTAATTTTTCTCATTGGGTACTCATATACTCTTAAATATCTCTCCATTTGAAACACTACTAGAAAAATCATTGATAGTGACCAAAAACTCTGTCACTACATGACCAAAATCGGTCACTGATTAAAACAGTGATCGATTTAGTGACCAAACGCATTAGTCGTTATTTTACTGGTCGTTGATGTATAGTGACCGAATCTGTGACCGATTCTGTGACCGAATCTGTGATCGATTTTGTGATCGATTTTAAAAATATTTTAAAAATTTCCGAATATTATTTTTACTACAAAAAAATTATTATGTTAAGACTAGAACCCAGGACCCTTTAACAGCTTGAGAGAGCCTATAACCATAAGACCAAAACAACTTTTCTGTCATGTTACGATTATTATTAGATTATTATTATAGTCATTATTATAATTACAATTACAATTACTATTATTATTTTTAGCACCAGGAGATGCTATATTGATTTGATAAAGCAAAAACAATTACAACTAAAGCTGCTGAGTTAATTTGAAGAAACCAGTCATGTTGACCAAGTCAAGACCGAGTACTTTCAAGTGAAGATGTATGGAGTTTGCATGGAGATTGAAGTTTTTGGGTCTAGGCTTTAGGTGGTGTTGGTGTGTCTAGATTGAGGTTAAAAACTCTAATGATAAATGTGTTGATCATTGATAAGTTCCACTGTGAAAATTGGCTTTAACAAGGTTTTAAAAAATCATTAAAATCATATTTGAAATTTTGATAAACTGTTTTAACTATCTTTTCAAAATTTAGTCGACTGAGTGTCAGATTAATCGACTAAAGTTTGACAGTTGTCACTACAACTGTTTATATAGCTGGTGCATTTTCAAAAGAAGAGTACAGAAAGAATTTTTAAACATACTACTATGAGTGAGTTGAGATTTTTCAAAGCAAGAGAAAACGCTACCACCTTTTTCAGATCAAAATCAATTTGAAGTTTTCAAAAAATTCATCAAGAACTAAATTTTTGCATTCTGTTAGAGCATGAAAACTGACTGCACATTTCTACATCATTGATCTGACCTTAGTCTAAGCACTCTATACCTGTTTCTTCTTACATTTCTTATCTGTTGTATAGAGTCGCTTGTGTTAGTTGATTTCTGTGTAAATCTTTCAATTGTATTAAAACTGCTACTGTGTTCTTGAATTACTGGGGTGTAATTCATGGTACAGTGAGTCTGTATTGGTGGTTTACCTACTTCGGGGAGCAATGTGAGGCGTTTCTTGGTTATACAGTGGATTCTGTAAAATTGTGACTTGCTGTAGGTTTCAACAAGGGTGTTCTTGAAACACACAGTGGGTTCTGTGTGGTTTCTTGGTCTGCTGTAGGGTCAGCAGTGGTCTGCTATAGGGTAAGCAGTGGTCTGCTGTAGGGTAAGCAGTGGTCTGCTGTAGGGTCAGCAGTGGTCTGCTGTAGGGTCAGCAGTGGTCTGCTGTAGGGTCAGCAGTGGTCTACAGCGGGGAGCAGTGAGGCGTTTCTGGGTTATACAGTAGATTCTGTATAACTGTGACTTGCTGTAGGTTTCAGCAAGGGTGTTCTTGGAACACACAATGGACTCTGTGTGGTTTCTTGGTCTGCTATAGGTTCAGTAGTGGTTTGCTGCGGGGAGCAGTGTATTCTTGTTGTGAGCAAGTGTTGTAAACTTGATCAGTTTGATCATTTTTAGTGAATCCTTACTGTATGTGACGGACTGGACGTAGCCCGTTTTGTTGGGTGAACCAGGATAAAATCCTTGTGATTTTGAATTTTCTTTCTCTTTCTTGATCACTGATTTAATTGATTGGTTCACTGTATACATTGTTTTTCAGAATCGATAACTGGACTCTATTGGTTTAAGACTTAATCATTTTTTAATAATTGTTTCTTTCATAAAAAGAATTTTATTTTTGATTGGTTCTTAATAATTCAAAACTGTTAACTGGATTGAATCTGACCAGTTCATTCTGTGCTATTAACTTCATTCTGTTTCAGTGTGATTAATTAGATCGCTTCTGTAGTTGCATTTTAATGAAGTCTGTCTAAAGCATTTGAATTCTGATAAATCTGTTTTGTTTGCTGTATTGTGTTGTGACTTGATTGAGTTCTGTTTACTGATTCATTCTACTGCATTGCTTAGTAAAGTCAATAAAGATCCAGTCTATCAAACTGAGTTGCATTTTCTTAAAAGTTCAAATAGTTTTCAAAAAGATTTTGAAATCCAATTCACCCCCCTCTTGTATTTCAGCCAAAACAGTTTCTTACAATTGGCATCAGAGCTAGGACTTGTATCGTAGTTAAGTTTTGTTGAGGGGGCTTCAATAAATAGAGCTCCAATGTTTTCTGGTGTGAATTACCAAATCTGGAAAGTCAAAATGCGGATCTTTATTGAGTCTATTGACAGAGGCATTTGGAATGTAATAGTAAATGGACCGTGCGTGCTGTTTATGGTGTGTCTATGATTGTATTTTGTTTGATATAGAGAATAAGCGTGTGCAGTATGATTGTATTGCCAAGAACATTATAACTTCTGCCTTGAATTTGGATGAGTTTTTCAGGGTGTCTCAATGCAGCTCTGCAAAGGAGAAGTGGGATGTGCTGGAAGTCACTCATGAAGGCACGAATGATGTGAAACGGGCAAGGAAACATGCGTTGATTCAGGAGTACGAGTTATTCAGGATGCAACCAGGAGAAGCAATTGCTGATGTGCAGAAACAATTCATTCATATAGTTAATCACCTGATCGGACTGCGAAAGCAGTTTGATAAAGAGGAGCTGAACATCAAGATTCTCAAATGCTTGGATAGAAGTTGGCAGCCCAAGGTGACAGCAATTTCAGAAACCAGAGGTTTGACAACTCTCACAACAGCTGCATTGTTTGGCAAACTGAGAGAGCATGAACTTGAGATGACGAGGCTGAAGGAAATGGAATCTACTGAAAAGAAATCCATAAGCCTTGCACTGAAATCGAAAGCTGCTGAGATTGAAACCAGTGAAGACAGCACTGAAGATGATAGTGAAACTGAGAATCTCAATCTACTGACCAGAAGATTTCAGAAATTCATCAAGTTGAAAAGTATATCAAAGAATCAACAAAGTAAAAGGTACAATAAGAAATTTGATTTTTTTTCTGCTAAGCTTACATGCTTTGGTTGTGGCAAGCAGGGACATATAAAAGCAGATTGTCCAAATCTGTCCGACAAAGAAAAACCTATTGAAAGGAAGAGTTACAAAGCTGGAAAAACTAGAAAGGCTTACATCGCATGGGAGGACAATGCTTCTACCTCCAACAATTTATCACAAGAGGATGTTGAAGCTAATCTATGTTTGATAGCTGGAGAAGATTCTGAGGTCTGCTTGGCATCCAGTAAGCTGATGTGGTATCTGGACAGTGGATGCTCAAAGCATATGACAGAAGATTCAACTCAGCTGATTAATACCAAATGGAAATCTACAGGATATGTGACATATGGTGACAATAACCGAGGCAAGATACTTGGAGTTGGTGATATTGGAGGAAACGACAGAGTAATCATCAAAGATGTACTCTTAGTAAAAGGATTAAAGCACAACTTGCTGATCACATTTAAGCCTGCCCAATGTCTCATAACAGATTCAAAATCTGCTGAAACAGTTCTTGTAGGTAAAAGAGTGAGTAATATTTACATGCTTAATGTTTCTTGCATATCATCTAGCATGAATTGTTTGCTATCCCGAGATGATGAATCTTGGTCGTGGTATAGGAGACTTGCACACATACACATGCATCATTTAAATAAAATTGCATCTAAGGATTTAGTAATTGGTCTCCCTAAGCTTAAGTTCGAGAGAAAGAAACTATGTCAAGCATGTCAAAGAGGAAAACAAACAAAAAGCACTTTCAAACCTATAAATGTGGTTTCTACTTCTAGACCACTTGAGATGCTTCACCTAATTTATTTGGTCCTTTTAGAACAATGAGCATAGGTGGTAATTTCTATGGACTTGTAATTGTTGATGATTACTCACGTTTTACGTGGACCTTATTCATTTCTTCGAAAGATAGGACTTACCATATGTTTAAGAATTTTGCCAAAGTTGTACAGAATGAGAAAAACAACAACATAGTGTCTATCAAATCAGATCATGGCGGAGAATTCCAGAATGAGAAGTTTAATAGGTTCTGCAGTAAGCTGGGAATCAAGCACAACTTCTCAATACCATGAACTCCACAGTAGAATAGAGTTGTAGAAAGGAAAAATAGATCTTTGGAGGAACTGGTCAGAACGATGTTGAATGAGACTGGACTACCTAAATACTTCTGGGTAGATGCTGTCAGCACAACATGCTATGTACTAAATAGAGTGCTAATCAGACCTATACTGAAGAAAACTCCATATGAACTGTTCAGAGGAAGAAAACCGAATCTGTCTCACCTAAAGCTCTTTGGCTGTAAGTGTTTCATACTTAATAATGGGAAGGACAACCTGGGTAAGTTTGATTCCAAGTCTGATGAAGGTATTTTTCTGGGTTACTCACAACATGGTCATGCTTATCATGTCTATAACCAGAGGACTATGCTGGTAGAAGAATATGTACATGTGAATTTTGATTAAACTAACCAAGTTGTGCAAGAAAGATCTAAGACATGTGTAGATGATGAAATTCCAATTATTCAACAAGCTGGAACAGAATTGGAAAATAAGACTAAAGAAACTAGTGTGCTACCAAAAATTCAGTGAACAGAACCAGAAGATCAATCTGCTGAACAAGAAGTTGTTACTGACAGGATCAGTTCAGGATTGCCTAAGGAATGGAGAGTTCCTAGGAATTTGTCATTGGATAGGTGTAGAAAGGAGTTTCAACTAGAAGTACACTAAATCAATTATGTGAATATATGACATTTGTTTCACAAACTGAACCAAAGATTGTTATTGACGCACTGGAAGACAACAGTTAGATAACTACTAGGCACAAAAAACTGAACCAATTAGCCAGGAATGAGGTCTGGACACTTGTTCCAAGAACAAGTGGGATGAATGTCATTGGCACCAAGTGGGTGTTCAAGAACAAGTTAGATGAACATGGTGTTATTGTGAGAAACAAAGCTAGATTGGTTGCAAAGGGTTACAATCAGGAAGAAGGAATTGACTATGGGGAAACCTATGCACCAGTGGCAAGACTTGAGGCCGTGAGATTGTTGCTAGCCTAGGCAAGCATGAATATATTCAAATTGCACCAAATGGACGTCAAGAGTGCATTTCTTAGTGGCTACATAAATGAAGAGGTGTATGTTAGTCAACCTTAGGGTTTTGAGGATCATAAGCATCCCAATCATGTCTTTAAGCAAAAGAAAGCACTATATGGCTTGAAGCAAGCACCAAGATAGTGGTATGAGAGGTTGAGCAGTTTCTTGCTATCTCATTCATATGAGAGAGGCAAAACAAATAAGACATTGTTTATTAAGAAAGCATGATCTAATATTATTCTAGTTCAAGTCTATGTAGATGATATTACCTTTGGATCCACTAATCAAAATTTGTGAAAGCAGTTTGTTGCAACTATGCAGGAAGAGTTTGAAATGTCCATGATGGGAGAACTCAACTACTTCCTTAGATTGCAATCAAGCAACTGAATCATGGGACTTTTCTAAGTCAAACCAAGTACTGCAAGGAGTTGCTGAAAAAGTTTAATATGGAAAGCTATAAAGAAAGTGTAGCACCTATGGCAACTAACTGTTATTTGGATTCAGATGAGAAAGGAGCCAGTGTGGATCAGACTAAATTCAGAGGATTAATTTGATCATTGCTCTATCTTACTGCCAGTCGACGAGGTATCATGTTCAGTGTGTGCCTTACACTAGATTTCAATCCAATCCTAAGGAGTCACACTTCACTGCAGCAAAGAGAATTATGAAGTATTTGCAAGGAACTATAAACATCGGACTATGGTATCTTGCTGATGTATCTCTCAATTTAGTAGGATATTGTGACAACACCAGTGTCATTAATCTTACAAAGAATCCAGTTCAACATTCTAGGACTAAACATATTGAAATTTGCCATCATTTCATTAGAGACCATGTCACTAATGGAGATTGTGAAATTCAGTTTGTTAGTACTGAGAATCAACTTGCTGATCTGTTTACAAAACCCTTGAGTAAAGAAAGATTCAATTTTCTGACGAATGAACTTGGTATACTGGATATCAAACATGTGCTGTGAATCATTTATATCTTATGTTCTATTTTTTTTTTGTGGCACTTCACAGTTCACTGCACCAGATTCAATTTTATAATATTTTATTTATTTTTACTATATAAATCATAACTGATTTAAATGGAAATGTTGAATGCATGTGAAATTGGATGAGAGTTGAAATCCAACTAGAAGGGGGTTGTGTAACTGAATCAGTTAGACTACAACCAAGATCATTGCAGAATAGTGAGTTGTTGACTGAATAAGACAAAATTGACCAAGGTGACGCTCAGCATGTGAAGCGAAAGAGTTTCCAGGACTCCACGTGGCGCTGAAGTATTGGCAGTCAACAAGCAAAAGTTGTTTTTGAGGGAATCTCTGCAAAGCTAAGTATCTCAGTTTATTAGAATGCTGATAGCGAGTAGTATCTCAATCTGTTGGGATTTGATGTTGTGCAACTGTCAATCTGTGCTCTAGGGTGTAGTGCATTAATCTGTCTTTAAATTGCTAGCTGAACATGCATACATTCACACACCACTTCACGAATACTACTTGTTCTGTGTGGAAATCCAGTTTATTTCAAATCAGTGCAATCTAAATGGCATCATCATCCAATCCAAGAAAGAGAACAAAGTTGGTTGTAGTTAAGAATGCTGGTTCAGATGAACCAAATGAGAGTGATTATCTTGAGAGGTGGTTCTGCGGAAATCTGGAAAGCATTACAAGCTCTACAGTAGGAAGATAATCATTTCTCCAAAGATGTTAAGCCTAGATTGGCTTAAAGAAGAAAAACTGGGTGAAGTAAGAAGTATGCTGAAATTCCAAAAGCTGGACCAATTCCTGAAGCTGACTGGAAATAATTATCTAGATTTGGTTAAGGTTTTTCTAACAAATATGTGGTATGATGATGAGTGCGTATACTCACAGGTGAAAGGAATTGACTTTGCTATTAATAAGGATGTCTGGATGAATGTCACAGGCTTGAATAATGAAGGAGTTGTTGTGACCAGAGGAAATTCTGCTGATTTGGGAAGTTTCAACAAGGTGCAGTTTTACAAATCTTGCCTTAGAGATCAGTCCTCTGTGTCCAGAACATATAATGTTGGTGGTTTAGCAGCAATACCAAGAATTCTGGCCTACATTGTCATCTGGATACTCACACCGAGAGGCTTCAATCATGCTACCTTGACTAAGGAAGACTTGATTCTTATATACTGTATGACGTCCAAAATTAGAGTCAACTGGATTCAAGTTATTTGTGATCACTTGTTCAAAGTGGGCAAGAAGTTAGAGTATCGCATCCCCTATGTGATAATGTTATCAAAGTTTATTGATTACTTTGAGATTGATATTGAGGACGAGATTGTTGAGGAAGTCAAGGCAATGAATCAGATCTCCACAGCAAATTTAACGAAGATCGGGCTGGTGAAACTGAAAAACAAGAAATGGGTATGTAAGGCTGATGAACAAACAATTGATGATGATAATGAGGAAGATCAACTGAAGGACAGTCTGAGGAATCTGAGGATGAAGCTGATGAAGCTAATATAGATCATGATCAAGCTGGAATGGCGAGTGAAATACCCACTGCTGCTGCTGGACAAGATTATTTTGCTGGATTTGAACAAAGGATGTTCAACCAATTGAACAACATGCAGGACCAACACCGTGTGCATCACGAGTACTGCCAGACACACTTCCAACTGATTGAGAACCAATTTGATGATATACAGTCCAAGATTCAGACTTTATTCTTCCCATTAGATGAGTAGACCATGCATTGCATAACTAAGTCGTTGTCTCTATCGATTTGTTGAAGACAATGGGGGAGAAGTTTAGGTTGTGTGTTGGTTGTTTAGGCTATGTGTTGAGGAGAAGTTTAGGTTGTGTGTTGTTCGTGCTTGGCTGTTTGTTTAGGTGTTTGCTAGGTTTTTTATGCTTGTGTTATGTTTAGTACGCTAGTTTGCTGTTTGTACTTCTGCTGATCTGCTGATGTTGTAACTGCTGGTTTATCTAGCATGTTGGAATTGCTCTAGGACTAGTTATGATTATTCAGTGTACTGTTTATTCGGCTGATTAAGTCACTCATATTCTGCTGCTCGAAATGTAACATTGTTTTATATGAATGGAATTTGGAAGTACTATGTTTATGCTAATTCTAGTTTTTTTTTTCATTCTTTAAAACTATGATCGAGGCAATGGATTATGGAGAAGTTGCTGGATTATGGGGGAGTAATTGCATAAATGCAGAATTGTTGATCAAAACTAGTTTGAGCACGAGATTGGGTGAAATCTGATTGATTATAGTTTGATCAATTTACTGGAAACTGTTTACTGAACTTGTTCTTAATACAGATTGCTAATCTACTGCTATTGAGTTCAGTTGTTACAGGTTTGAACTAGACAGCACAACACACCATTGTTTGTCTTCATCAAATTGGGGGAGATTGTTAGCACCAGGAGATGCTATATTGATTTGATGAAGTAAAAACAATTACAACTAAAGTCGCCGAGTTAATTTGAAGAAACTAGTCATGTTGACCAAGTCAAGACCGAGTGCTTTCAAGTGAAGATGCATGGAGTTTGCATGGAGATTGAAGTTTTTGGGTTTAGGCTTTAGGTGGTGTTGGTGTGTCTAGATTGAGGTTAAAAACTGTGATGATAAATGTGTTCATCATTGATAAGCTCCACTGTCAAAATTGGCTTTAGCAAGGTTTTAAAAAATCATTAAAATCAGATTTCAAATTTTGATAAACCGTTTTAACTGTCTTTTAAAATTTAGTCGACGGAGTGTCAGATCAATCGATTAAAGTTTGAAAGTTGTCACTACAGCTGTTTATATAGCTAGTGCATTTTCAAAAGAAGAGTACATAATGAATTTTTGAACATACTACTTTGACTGAGTTGAGATTTTTCAAAATAAGAGAAAACGCTACCACCTATTTGAGATCAAGATCAATTTGAAGTTTTCAAATAATTCATCAAGAACTGAATTCCTGCATTCTGTTGGAGCTTGGAAACTGACTGCACATTTCTACATCATTGATCTAACCTCAGCCTAAGCACTCTATACTTGTTTCTTCTTACATTTCTGATCTGTTGTATAGAGTCGCTTGTGTCAGTTGATTTATGTGAAATCTTTCAATTGTATTAAAACTGCTACTGTGTTCTTGAATTATTGGGGTGTAATTCGTGGTACAGTGAGTCTGTACTGGTGGTTTGCCTACTGAGGAGAGCATTGTGAGGCGTTTCTTGGTTATACGATGGATTTTGTATAACTGTGACTTGTTGTAGGTTTCAGCAAGGGTGTTCTTGAAACACACAGTGGGTTCTGTGTGGTTTCTTAGTCTGTTGTAAGGTCAACAGTGGTCTGCTACGGGGAGCAGTGAGGCATTTCTGGGTTATACAGTAGATTCTGTATAATTGTGACTTGCTGTAGGTTTTAGCAAGGGTATTCTTGGAACACACAGTGGACTCTGTGTGGTTTCTTGGTCTGTTGTAGGTTCAGCAGTGGTTTGCTGTGGGGAGCAATGTATTCTTGCTGTGAGCAAGTGTTGTAAACTTGATCAGTTTGATCATTTTTAGTAAAATCCTTTCTATGTGTGAGGGACTAGATGTAGCCCGTTTTATTGGGTGAACCAGGATAAAAATCCTTACATTCTTGAATCTTCTTTCTCTTTCTTGATCACTGATTTAATTGATTGGTTCACTGTATAAACTGTTTTTCAGAATCAATAAGTGGACTCTATTGGTTTAAGACTTAATCATCTTTTAATAATTGTTTCTTTCATAAAAAGAATTTTATTTTTGATTGGTTCTTAATAATTCAAAACTGTTAACTAGATTGAATCTGACCAGTTCATTCTGTGTTGTTAACTTCCTTCTGTTTCAGGGTGATTAATTAGATCACTTCCATAGTTGCATTTGAATCAAGTCTGTCTAAAGCATTTGAATTCCGATAAATCTGTTTGGTTTGTTGTATTGAGCTGTGACTTAATTGAGTTTTGTTTACTGATTCATTCTACTGCACTGCTCAATAAAGTCAATAAAGATCCAGTCTATCAAACTGACTTGCATTTTCTTAAAAGTTCAAATAGTTTTCAAAAAGATTTTAAAATCCAATTCACCTCCTCATGTATTTCAGCTAAAACATTTTCTTACAATTATTAATATTATAATTATAAATATTATTATTATTATTCTAATTATTATAACAATAATAATAATAATTATTATTATTACTATTATTATTAGTTGTTATTATTATCATTCTTATTATTATTATTATTTTTATAATAATAATAATAATAATTATTATTATTATTTTTACTATTATTATTACTATTATTGTTATTATTATTATTATAATTATAACTATAATTATAACAATAATAATTATTTATGTATAATGACCGATTTTGTGACCGAATCTATGGTCAATTCTGTGATCAATTTTTGTGACTGATTCTGTGACCGAATCTGTGACAGATTCTATGACTGAATCTGTGACTGATTTTGTAACCGAATCTGTGACTGAATGTGTGACTGAATCAGTGATCGAATTTGTGACCGATTTGTTCGGTGACTGATTCGGTCACTAAGAATGATCGATTTTTTTATCACTGATTCGGTCACCGATAGTTACCCATTTTTTTGGTTACTAATTTCAGTCACTATTTAGCATTTTCTAGTAGTGAAAATCTTCTATAGGTATATCTTTAGTTAATATTTCTAAATAGCTCGATAATCATTCTTCAAATCTTCGAGTCCTACTTGTTTCCACCTTGGACCATTTACCCTATTGGAGATCCCACATTGCCTAGAGATGGGATTTTTTAATACTTTATAAATAGGTGCAAACCTCACCTTACAAGCTGGTTTTGTAAGATTGAGTTAGGCTTAAAGTTCACTTCTAATATGATATCAATGCTTATCCTAACAAGGTTGATGGGTCTAGAGATGAAGCTTTTCAACAGTTTATAAGTGTGTGCAAACCTCACCTTACAAGCCGGTTTTGTAAGATTGAGTTAGGCTTAAAGTTCACTTCTAATACATTCTTTTTCTCAGTAGGAATTATTTTGTTATCTTTCTTTATACATTAACTCATTATTTTCTTATATTTTTTATTAGTATCTATATATTCATATATTTATTAATAATAAATATAACTATGTATTTTATGATCAAACTGCACAAAAAATAATTGGAGAAAGCAAATTCATAAATTGTGGAACAAAGACATCAAAATGAATTTTTTCAATGGTTCAAAAAAAATGTAAGAATTATTTAAATATGTTTGACTATTATTAAATAGGTTAAGCACATTTATCTTATTGTTTTTTCAATAGGTTGGGATTTTGAGAAGAGAAGACGACACAATAATAAATGAGTCATTATTCCACTTCGCTTGTGGACCATATTCACATGTTTTCTGATATACAAGTTATTTGAAAAATTTAAAGGATCGAGATATGTACTTAAAATCACAAAATAGTGGAGTTTTAGTTAGTGGTGGTGAGAATACAGGTAACCTATATTACTTTGGTGTCTTGATAGATATTATTGAATTAAATTAGTCTGGTGGAAATAATTTTGTTTTATTTAGATGTGATTGGTGATGGGAGAGGATACAAAGAAGACAAATATGAATTTATTCTTATTAATAGTAAACGTAAATTGAGGACTAATGAGCCATATATCTTAGCTAGTCAAACTCAATGTGCATTATGTTAAAGATACTAAAGACCCTAATTGGCTAATAGTAGTGAAAAAAAGTCTCGAGATTGGTGTGATATGCTAGAAAAAGTTATAAGCGAGGTGTGTCAAGAAAACAAAGACATTGACTCAATTTCATTTACATTTAATGCGTCAGATAACAAACATGGTTATGAATAGTGATGAAAATTGATTATTTTTTTATATCATTTTGTAAAACAAACTTTGTTATTAATTACGTTTATTTTTCTCAATGATCTATATTTAAATAAATCATATGTAATTTTTTTATTTCCATCCATATATCTATATAACTATTATTTACTTTTATATTTATATATATATATATATATATATATATATATATATATATATATATATAAATTTTATTTATATATATATATATATATATATATATATATATATATATATATATATATATATATATATAGAATAGTTTAGATAATTTAAATTTTATATGTTAAATTCAAATAATAAATTTAATTTTTAAGTGGATATATTATTTATTAATACCATAATAAAAAATATAAAAGGTATAAATAGATTGATAAAAATATCAAAACAAGTGTCATAATTATAAAAAGTCATAATGGAACCATAGTTGTTTTTTTTTTTAACAAAAGGTTATGGATTCAAATATAAAGTAGAATAAATTTAGTATTATTTTAAAAAAATATATAATAATAATTAAAAATATTATTATATGATATTTTAAGTTATATGATCGTTATTAATTTATACGCATTAAATAAATTTTTATTAATTATATTTTTATTAAAAGAAAAATAATTTTAACATATGATGTCTTATATTAATAAATAATTATTTTTGTATTGTATATTTTGTCATTTTTAATGAATTTTTTGTGTCACAAGTAATATACAAAAATAATAATAAATTTAATATCTTTCATTATTACAAAAATAATAGAGACTCATGAAAAAAAATCCTAAATTTAAATAAACTTGTGACATAAAAATTATTATAATTTTAAAGTGGTATAGTAAAAATAAAATTGTATCATTAAAAAAGTTCATAAATTTAAATATAAAATAAAATAAATTTAATTTTTCTTAATAATTACTAGTAATATAATAATAATAATAATAATAATAATAATAAAACTTAATATTATATAATTATTATTAATTTATAAACACTTAACAGAGTTTTATTAATTATATTCATGTCAAAAGAAAAATAATTTTACTATATAATATTTTATAACAATGAATAATTATTTGTGACAACTATATTTTATCATTTTTAATGAATTGTTCGTGATTAATTAAAAAGTGTCAGAACTAGTATATCAATAGTGACAAATTTTATATTAATTACATTATTATTATAAATGAAAAAATAATATTGATTTGTAAAAAATATCATAAAATTAAATTTAATATTTTTCCCTAATATAAATATATGTATTTATAACTAGTATATAAATTTGTAACATTGTTATTATTGAAACAATTTTAACATGCTAGTTAATAATTAATAATTTATTATTAATAATAAACAACTTAAAATAAATAAATGTTCATCTATAAATATTTAATAAATTTTATATTAATTATATTTTTATTAAAAAACTAATTTTATTATATATATTTTTTAGTAATTATTTATAATGTATAATTTTTTGATATGAATATTGTGATATTTTTTAATTTCGTCACTATCGTGAATCATATTTATGATATTTTTTTAAATTTATCACTATTGTAAATAATATTTGTGAAAAATAAAAGTATTGTTACACCTAATATATAAGTAGTGACAAATTTTTTATTTATTATTAATCTTTTATCACAAAAACTTATATTTCTTGTGACAAGTATTATATTTATTACCATTAATTATATTATCATTAAAAAATGAGAAAATTATGTTGATTTGTAAAAAAAATCGTAAATTTAAATTTAAAATAATATAAATTTAATATTTTTTCTCTAATATAAATATATGTATTTATAAGTTTTCTATTAAATATATAAATTTGTAAATGTTATTTTTGAAAATTAATAACAAATAATTAGAAATAAATAACTGTTCATCCATAAATATTTAATAAATTTTATATTGATTATATTTTTGTTATAAGAAAACTAATTTTATTATATATATTTTTAATAATGTATAATTGTTTAATATGAATATTGTGACATTATTTTTTTAATTTTGTGACTATGGTGAATAATGTTTGTGACATTTTTTTAAAATTTGTCATTACTCTAAATAATATTTATCACAACTAACATATAAATAGTGATAAAATTTATATTTATTACTAAATTTTTGTCACAACTTATATTTCTTGTATGATTCTCGTTGACATCAATCTTAGCAATACAAATTTCTTAGGAATGCTGTGTAATTTCTACCGAAGCAGTTGTCTAGAATTGATTTATCTTACTGCCAATTTAGTGGAACACTTCCTAGTTCAATCTCTGAACTCAACCAACTTGTTTATCTAGACTTGTCATACAATAACTTCACAGGTTCACTCCCTTCTTTTAATATGTCCAAGAATCTCACATATTTATCCCTCTTCCAGAATCATTTGGCTGGTGTGTTATCACCCAACCATTTTATAACAATTTGTCAGTTGATATAAACTTTAGGGATGTTCATGACCTGTCCAGCTTTCCTAATCTCAGAATTCTAATGTTGCCATCTTGCAAGTTGCGAGGAATCCCCAGTTTCTTGAGAAATCAATCAACACTATTGCATCTTGACCTAGCTGACAACGAGATCGTGGGCCTAATACCACACTGGATCTTGGAAAATGAACATCTCGGTCACTTGAACCTTTCCAAAAATTTTCTAACAAGATTTGAAGGAAGTTTCTGGAACCTCAGTTCAAACCTTTTGCTCCTGGATCTTAGTTTCAATCAACTACAAGGGCCTTTTCCCTTCATTCCAACGTTAGTAGTCTTGGACTACTCAAACAATAGATTCAACTCTATCATTCCACTGGACATTGGCAATCGTCTTCCTTTCATATTTATGCTGTCTTTTTCAACAAAGGTTAGTCTCGACGTCAGAATTCAATTACCATTACCAACAAAGGTAAACAAATGGAGTTGGTCAGAATCCAAAAGATCTTCACGTACTTGGATATGTCGAGCAACAATTTTGAGGGTCCAATACCAAATGAGCTAATGCAGTTCAAGGCCTTGAATGATTGAAATTTGTCATATAATTCCCTCTCCGGTCACATCTCATCATCTATTAGAAATTTGAAGAATCTTGAGTCCTTGGATTTGTCAGAAAATTCTTTTAATGGGGAAATTCCAACAGAGCTTGCAAGTCTATCTTTCCTTGCGTATTTGAATCTCTCATTTAATCACCTAGTTGGTGAAATTCCAAAGGGTACACAAATTCAATCATTTGATGTGGATTCCTTTGAAGGGAATGAAGAGTTATGTGGAGTTTCTCTAGTCCATAGTTGCAGCAATGATGAAGGGAAAACACCTGAAACACCGCAAGGGCATTCCCATACAGACATTTCGATTGATTGGAATATTTTAAGTGTAGAGTTGGGATGTATTTTTGGTTTTGGAGTTTTCATCCTCCCTCTTATCTTCTGGAGGAGATGGAAGTTATGGTATTTCAGACATGTAGATGACATGCTTCACAGGATCATTCCCCAACTTGAATTTGTGTATGAACACAGTGGAGGGAAGATATACAAAACTCTAAGGTGGGAGTACTGAAGGTAAGAAGCTTTACTCTCTTGGCTTCTGCAATAGGGAAATTTTCACTATTCACAATATTTCACTTTATATTCTTTTCAATCTTTCTTACTTTATGAGTAATGTCGAGACCAGCCATAAAGCAAAGTATAACAAATAATCTCATGATGTTTTAAATCATCATGTCACCGTAGTTTATGTTATATTTAGTCGTAATATGTATATCACACTTATGTATACATGTATGAAGATGTTTAAGTTATATTTGGTTGTAACATGTATAACTCTTATGTATACATGCATGAATAAGTCAACATATCCAGTATATTGTAAATAGCATCCAAAGTTTATTTGACATTTTTCTGGGCGTATATATGCTTTTTCGAAGACTTTTACAATTTTTTGAAAATTGGTAATATGGAAAATGGAGGGGAGATAGAGTTTGGAAATATTGGGTGTGGAGTTGGAGGAGACATTGTTTTGCTAGGGGGAAAAGCTTTCTTAGAACTTATGATGACGATGTTTGTCATGCCTATATTTTTGTTTTCACTTACAATTTTTTATTTTTCTTCTCTTGTAGGACCTAATAATTTCTCTAAGCGGAATTAAGCAGACTGATTTGAACTACCTTAAAAGTCATGACTTTTATTGGGGATTGATGTTAAGTTTTTTGATAACAATTTTGATTAGAAATGAATTTTGCAATATTTGATTTCGTATTATTGAAAGATTTTGTACAATACTTAAAAAATAGCCTAAAAAGTAAAATGAATACTAAGATAATTGGTTTATATAAATCATTCGTGGTCCAGCACAAATATCAAAATGACATTGTCATAAATATATAAAATAATATCTCCATTTATTTATCAAAAGAGGAGTGTCATCACTTGTTTCTCTCTTCCCATTTTTTTGTTGCATTTGGGTTAGTATTTATTGTGTTTGAGGCTTGTCTTTCGGGTGTTCATCCAATTTAGCCAAATATTTGGTTGGAAAAAAAACCTAAATATCAAATGGCCTCACGCTTGATACGATATTTAATATAAAACTTTGGAAATAAAATTTTGGGATTATTATATTTTTTTAATAATGTTAAATATCAAATAGCCACTCGCGTCATATGATATTTAATATAATTATTCTAAGGTTTTTTAAATATTAAATGGCCACACGCGTCATACGATATTTAATATAAAAACTTTGGAAATAAAATAAAATTTTGGGATTATTATATTTTCTAATAATAATGTTAGATATCAAATGACTTCACTCGTCAGACGATATTTAATGTTATTATTCTAAGGTTTTTTAAATATCAAATGGTCGCACGCATCATGCGATATTTAATGTAAAAATTTGGAAATAAACTTTGGAGTTGTATATTCTAGATACTTTGAAAATAAATATCTTTTTAAAATATGTAATTTTTAAAAATAAAAAAGTATAAAGTTTCAAAACTTAAAATTATTTCAATTACTAAAAAAAATATATATGAAAATTTCAAAATTTCAAAACAATCAACAAACAAATTTATCCAAAGAACTACGTAACCCTAATTCTCCACCCTTAATGGAGATACGTAGGAGCAAGGTCAAACCTTGTCGGGCCCTTTCCCAAAATAAAAAATATTTTTCTTTGTTTTTATTTGTATTTTTGTCTTTTTTTGGAAAATAAACATTTTACAAAATCACACTTATTTTACTCATTTAATTAAAGGTATTGTCTTAGGATGGGCGTTGTGGGGTACTAATACCTTCTCCATATGTAACCGACTCCTGGATCCGAAAACTGGTTTTCGCAGACTTAGTTTATCAATTTTTCGGTTTTCCATAGTTTTCCATGATAAAATATGGTGGTGACTCCATTTCCTAAACTTTTAAATTTATTTTGTTCGCCATCCCTGTCGTGACCCCAGTTGCGACAATCACTAAAACCTAGGTAGCAAATATTAGATACAAATTATTTGACTTAATTGGTAACTAAATTCAATCATTACTTCTATTTTATAGTTATTTAGCAACCAAAATCTAATATGGTGACTATTTTAGTCATAATTAGTAACCATTTCATTTGGTAGCTAAATATTGGTCTCTAAACAACCTTTTTCTTATAGTGAGTAGTCTTTGTGAAATTGATCTATATTTATAGTTTTTTTTTCCTAGATTGGGTATTTAAATGATACTCAAAATAAATAAGAGATACCAATTGATGATTAAATATTTATCATTCAATTAGTTATTATTATTATATATGTACATACATATGTATATACATACATACATATGTATATAAATACATACATATGTATATACATATATATATATCCATATTGTCAACACCAAATTTCGTCCGGACAAATAAAATTATTTCAAAATATAAAATAATATAAAATAAAAATAAAAATATATGTTATTATTTAAATAAAAAAATAGTTTTGGTTCTATTCTATTTTATGAATAAAGTTAAAATAAAATTCGTAAAAAAGAAAAAAAAAATAAAGAAAATCAGTCTATTAAAAATTTGTTAAAACAAAGAATAATAATAAAAATAAAATTGTCATTAAAGTGTTGCTATGTCACATCCTCTCTTTTTGCTTACCTTTTACGATGCCCATTAATGATATGAAAATTAATTGAAAATAAATTTAAAAAATTTTAGAAAGGCTAGAAATTTGAATAGTTGATCTGATTATTATTCTGATTAATGGAAAACGATTTTCTGCTTAATAGTGATTAAATGCTGATGATTTTCAATTAAATGTTGATTGTCTAATAATTGGTACATTTTCTTTTTGAATTGTTATGCTCATCCTTTTTTTTATAGGCTCCATTTGGTTAATGTTCTAAAACAGTAATTAGATGATTTATTTTATTTTTCAAAAAAATAAAAAATAATGATAATAAATATATATTTCAAAATAATAATAATATTAAAATAAAATAAAAAAAGGTTTAAGTATCTATTGTTTTGTTATTTAGGTTGTTTTCAATAAATGTAAAAATGGAAAAAAACAATAAAGAAAAAACGAATTAAAACAAATAATAATAATAAAATGTTTCAGCCACATTACCTCCAATATTTCCCATTTATTCCCCATATTTATTTATTTTCGAATTTGATTATATGTATGGGAGGTTATTATGCCATAACAACAATAATGATACAATTCTGCCCATTTTTCAATCTGTGTTCGTCCTTGGGATTTAACCATTAGTTGGTGTCATAAGTGGGGATAATTAGAAATTAATAGATTTGAATCTGAACTAAAAGAGAATAATCAATTGGTAGTTCACAAATTATAATTAAGTGGGGAATAATTAGGAATTAAGGGATTTAAAATTTGAATTAAGAGTGGGCTGACTAGAATTAGTATAAATATGCACAGTGAGCAATTGGATACACACGCGAAAAAAACACGAGAAATACTAGAAAGTGTCCTGAATATTAATGAGTAGATCGTTTGAATGTGAGAGTTCAGAGAAAAAGGGAACCTACGTTTGGAGGATCTTCACTGGTACGTTCTATTTACTCTGTGTTACATACTTATCACATAAATGTGGTTGCTCTGTTTGATGGTTATTATGATATCCTGATGTTCATCCCTTGTCTCTTTGATTTAAAAAAATAAATAATAATAATAATAATAATAATAATAAATTATAAAACATTTTCCAATTTTTGAGGAACGAACCAAATGCTTTCTAAAATTTAATAAATTAATAGTTCTTGAAAAATATCAAAAATATAAATTTTCAAAACAAAAAAGGGAAAAAGGTTTTAAAACAACCCTAAAATAATAACAATAAAACATCTTCAAAAATAATAAAAATGAGATAAATATAAAAACATGTCTTTTCGATAATAAATATAAAATACATTTTTTTTACGAAAATAAGGTAATAGAAACACGTTTTTCGAAAAATAAAATATAAAGACAATTTAAAAATAAAAAAAAGTTTTTTTTAATATGAAAAATAGTTATCTTATTCGAAAATAATGAATAAAAAATTAAAAAGGATATGTTTTTTAAAGTATAAAAACAATTTCTTTGAGATAATAAAAATCAGTTCCTTTCTCAAATTAAAATAAAAATAGTTTTTTAATAAACATTTTTAAATATAAAAAAAAAGTCTTATCCCGAGTTTCCTTTAAATAAACAATTATCGAGAGAAATAAATAATAAAATAGAAAATAATTAAAAAAATTATATAAAATAAATTGCCAAAAATAAAAGAAAATATTCATAAGCTAAAAAAATATCAAACTTTATCCAACAAATTTTTAAACTAGAACTACGTGTACCTTGATTTTCTATCATGTATAAAGATACGTAGGACCAAGGTCAAGCCTTGTCGGGTCCAAATAAATAAAATATATATATATGTTTGTTTGTTTTATTTTTGTTTGTTATTTTTATCCGCCTAATTATTATTTGTTGTTATGATTTTTATAAGCATGTTTTCTTGTTTGTTTTGTTTTTTATATATTTGTTTGTTTTGTCTTTAGCCTCATTATTATTGTTATTATTTGGGAAAAACGGTATTTTTTAAAACCACACTTATTTTTATTCATTTGATTAAGGATACCGTCTTAGGACGGGCGTTGTGGGGTGCTAATACCTTCCCCACACGTAACCGACTCCCGAATCTTTGAATCTGGTTCGTAGACATTTTTATTTGGTTTTTCTATGTTTTCCATAATAAACTATGGTGGCGACTCCAATCTCAAATTAAACATTTTTTAAAATTAAATTTTGATCGCCCCGTCGTGATCCCGGTTGTGACATATATATACATATGTATGTATATACATATGTATATATATTGTTATTATTATTAAATATCTAAGTTATACTATTCCATTCAATTTGATTGAATTTTATGTTATTATACATATTTATGTATATGTTGGATACGGATAGGTACGTAAGCTCTCAAGGTACAAGTGGACTGATTTGATAGATAAACGAGTTTTAGTGTTATGCTTGAGTCATTAATTTGAGTTTATATTACTTTCAGATTGTCATTTCTTTTCAAATGACTTGTCAGATTGTGTTGATTTGATGTGATGGTCGTTTATTTTCAAATCATTTGATATTACTTTTTTATATGATATGATGATTTTTCATTTTCATCATTTTCAAACAACCTTGGATTGCTTTTATGACATGATTGTTTATTTTAAAACGACTTGTCAAGTTGCCTTGATCTGATGTGGTGGTTGTTCATTTTCAAACGACCTCAGATTGGTTTTATGAAATAGTCATTATTATATGTTGTCATGGTTGTTTAATCTCGAATTATTATGATTCATGCCTATTTTCAAGTAATTCTCTATGGCTTTCATTCTGTGTAGTGATCATTTATGTTTAAATCATTTTAGACAGCCTTGGATTCCTTTAATTAAATGTGATGGTAATCTATTTTCTACTGATTGTATTGCTTAGATTTCATGTGGTAATCGTTTGATGTCAAATAGATTTGGATTTCTTTTAACCGATGTGATGGTCATTTATTTTTTAACAACTGTATTACTTTAGATTCTATGTAGTGTCATTTGATTTCAGATAGCTTTGTAATATCTTTACGAGACATAGATATGAAAAAAAAAATATTTCAAGAATGTTTCCTATTAAAACCTTGCTAAAAAAATCCTCCTTAGGGATCAAGAATGAGCTAAGGAAAAAGAGTATATAATACTTTTTCATGATTCAACTAATACATTTTCAAATGGGTTGTGTTCCATGTAGTGCCCCGACTATTATATAAATATTTGTTATTTAGTTAGAATTTATGAGTAATTTTTTTTTTTGTAAAATGAATTTTTCGTAGAAAAAATATAACGCATGATATCATTTCATAAATTTATGTCGACATTTCACATCCTTTGTAAATATTCATAATATATTACAAATGACATAAAGTTTACAATAATAAGAGTTCTTCATCAGAATATAGAACCCATCTATTTTATATAATCTAAGATATTAGGACTAGGTTCTTTATAAGTCAATCAGTTAGAAAATCTTCCAAAGATTCTTTCTGAAAACTCTTATTGAGCAGGTTCTGCTTGTACACATACAACAGGCACATATGAAAGAAGAAAAATGAAAGGAGTGAGGTCTTTATAAGCCTTAAGATATTAATCTTAATAAACTTAACAATACAAACAATGGGGGCTTATGACTTGAACTAAAACCACAAAATTTACTCTCACTTTATAAGACATATAGATCCATATACCACTTTTGATGATCCGGCGTTGAACTTCAAAAGTTGTTTGGGAAGTGATTAGGTAGTTGAGTATATCTCACCAAAATTGTGGCACAATCATAATTATTTTCTCAAGAATTCTAGCCATCTTCCAATTAAAGAGATATATACTCACTACCTAACCTTGGCGATATTGAGCAGGTATCAGATAGTACCAAGTTTGACATGTGAAATATCCTAGTCTAAGACACTATTTTGAAAAAATTCCTTAGACCCCACCAGGTCACCGCCTTTCATCTCTCAGTGTACCAAATTTTGACTTTCCAACAACAGACTAATATATTAACCTGGTTTCAACTTTGAAACCTAAGACTTTTTCACAACAAACATACTCATGACATTTTCATCAATCACATAACATAATGACCATTAAGTTCTCTCATATTCATCAAAATTCATAGATTGTACACCACATTCAAATACATACAATCAGTAAAACATAATATATAAGTGATATCTTTTATCCAAATTCATCAAAAATACATATTTTTACTTTTTATATATATATATATATAAAACATTTAAATTACTACAAAAGAGAATAAAATAAGTATTAAAGCAAGAACTTTAAAGAAACATAATTCTTATAAAACTATAAATAACTTAAATAAAATAAATAGGACCAACGCGTAATGTTGGATACACTCCATTGATTGAAGATTTGATGAAGCAATCCTATAAGGTTTAGATTGGGTTAGATTTGCGAGTCTTTAGTTGTAGCTTGCAGTTATTTATTTCAACTTACTAATTGCATATAAGAAACTTCAAAATGATCAAGGTGAAAATTGTTTTCAAAGTATAAATTGTGAAATCAATTACTATTTTGTACTAAAGTAAAATCAATCGATTGTTTTGCAAAAACAATCCATTGATTTCACTTAACAGCGTGAATTTTGCTATATATTCATGTGCGCTGCAGCTTGTGAAGAGATTTTTGCCATTTTTTGAATTTAAAAATCATTCATACGTTCACTTTAGAGTACTATGGAGAGAAAACTTCAAGAATTGAGAGGTTGATCAAGATTTGGTAAAGATTTAACTTGAGTGTAAGTCTTGAGAGGTTTCTTGCTCGCAATTGGTTGAGTGAAACACACTACAGTTTATTCTCAATAGAGTTTTACGCATTGTCTAAAAAATATATTTATTTTAAAAATGGCCACAACACACATACAAAACGTTTCCTTTAAAAAAATGTAAATTTAAAAATGTAGACATTTGAAGCCACATTTTTGCAAATGTGGGTTTAAATATCCTTTAATGTGATTTTTTGACTTTGTCATTCTCCTGCCTAACTAAAAGTGCGCTAGATATAACACTATGAAAGTTTAAAATTTTCAAATCCCTAAATTTTCCAGCTGATAGTAATTTTCACCAAAATCACCAAACCCTCATTCTCATAGTCTCTCTCACTCTTCGTCTCATAATCCCGGTCAAAGTCCCTCTCTCATCTCTCACTCTCGGTTTGTGTAATTTATCATTCCCTCATTGTTCATTTCTCAATCTTCTGATGACCACCTCTCACTCTTGGTCACAGTCTCTATTGTCTTTCGCATTTGGTATGTTTCAACAGTGGAATATGAAAACCACACGTACGTTTCATCACTTTTCGTTAACCTTTTACTTCATATCCACTAAAGAGTTTTGGTACTGTCATTGAAAAAACAAAAAACAAATCAGGTTTTGTTTTTGATGCCGAAAATTTGGATTTTGAGAAAAGGATTATGTTAGTCTATTTCTATCTCTCACGTAATATAGGTATAGGTTTTTATTCTTGATTTAGTTAATTTGTTTCAATTTGGTTTTATTATTTGATTTCATGACTTTTCCTTTTCTATTTATAGTTTAGGTTTTCTCTAGTTTTTTTTTTTTATTTTTATTTTTTCTAAGAATAGTTGACACATGAAGAAGAAATATGTATTGAACAATTTTAATGCATTTGGGACGTTACCCTCACTGGAATGGTTCTTCAATGTATAAGTTTTTTTTTTCTATTTACACTTTCAAAATCAATTTTGTGATATATTCTATTTTCTTTAAGTTTTGACTATTGTGATTAGTGTTGGTTGAGAAGGTGTTTAATTGTGATTGCCAATTGCTCTCTATTATTATCAAAATGTGATTGGTACTACTCTCCGTTATTGTCACAACGTTTGGAAGGCGTCCTTTGGCTTAGGTTGTTTCAAGTCATATCCCAATTACTCTTTAAAATGGCTTTACTTTTTCTTTTCTTGCTTTTGTTGTTCTTTATTGTGATGAATTTCACGTTGCAGGTGAAACGAAAGATGTAGACTGGTGTAATCTGGATTTTCGTTGAATATGGAAAAAAACATATTAGATGAGATAATAAATAAGGTATTATTATTAATTTACATTTCTTGAGCCTTACAAACACTGCATCCATGCGTTCCATCCATATATTTCCTTTCACTTTTAACTAACTTCCAAATTATCTATTTCACAGGTTTTGGCATAACAAATCCTTTTTCAAATTGGTTTGTGTACTTTTGATGGCACTCAAGGTGTAAGGTATGATCTGATTGAACTGTAGTGTTCTGATGAATGTACTTAATGATCAATTGTGTTGCATTAAAAGAAAGTAGTCACAAATTTTAGTAAGGGCATAGATTGTGGTTCACAAAAACATGGATAATACATCTTATGGTTGGAATGATGCTAGGTGCACATCTTATGGTTGGAATGATGCTGGGTGCACGGCTTGTGAGATGACTCTAGTATGGATAAAAATTTGTTTAGGATTAAATAAGACAGAAGATCAAATTTTAGACTATGCCAATTCGATTTATCATTCATCTATCTTTATTTGATCCCTTATTCACCTTCCTTTCTTCTTCATAATAATCCTCTTTACAATTGGAAAAGTGAAACTATAGTTTTCAATAATGAATAATAAGTTAAAATTAATACCTTTCTCCCTTCTTCACAATCTGTTTTTGATTTAATTAGAAGAACAAGAGTGATAAAATGAAAAAGTGATATAGTATTGTTATTATAAAGAGGAGAGTTATGATAGATGTTCCAGTAGTTGTAGTGACTTAGAGACCTTAAGATTGCTTACCGCAAAGTTTAGCAAATTTATGAAGAAGAAAGGAAAAGAGAAGAGTCAATAGATTAAGAGGTATACTAAAAAGGTTGATAATTCTTCTAATTTTACTTGTTTCGGGTGTGGTAAGCAGGGATATATAAAAGTGGAATGTCCAAATCAGTCTCATACAAATAAAGATCCTGAGAAGAAATTAGGGAAGAGTATAAGGTAGAGAGCGTCGTATATTGCTTGGGAGGAAAATGATACTTCCTCTAGCTCCTCTTCAGAAAAAGAAGAAGAACCAAACCTCTGCTTCTTGAGCATTTATCAATAAAAATTCCCATTCTTTCCAACTTGTTTTAAAAAATATTTAATAGTTCAATTCACCCCCCTCTTGAACTTCAGCCTACATATTTTTTTATGCATCACGGGAGAAAAAATAAAATAAACAAGATCATTGTGTAACAGGAGATAAAATAAATAGATAAATAAATAAAATAGGACCGGTGTGAGAATGGAGATAAAATGAATGAAATGAATAAAATAAACAGGACAATGCATAACTAGAGATAAAATAAACAGGATCAGTGTGAATCAGGAGATAAAATAAATAAAATAATTTGGACCAGTGCGAAACTAGAGATAAAATAAATAAAATAAATAAAATAAATAAAATAAATAAAATAAATAAGACTAGTGCATAACCAGAGATAAAATAAATAAAAAAGACTAGTGCGAAATTGGTGACAAAATAAATAAAATAATTAGGAGCAATGCGAAACTAGAGATAAAATAAATAAAATAAATGAGAGCAGTGGGTAACTAGAGATAAAAGAAATAGAAAAACAAAGAGAGTAAGATAAGATATAGTTCAAGATGGTTTAAAATAAATAAAAGATTAATAAGACATAAGTTTATTAAGATTAATAATAAATAGGGTTTAACCCCACTCCACCTTAGCTTTGAATAGAGAGACACACTATAAATAAGTTAAAAATGCTTGTAGTAGATTGAAGAGTTCGGTTACTTAAATTCCATTTTCTATCCCTCTCTTTCTCTTTTGTCTCTTTGCTTTCTCTCTCTCCCTTCTCTCTTCCTTCCATTTTCTCTATCTTCCTTTTGCATTTCTTTTTAAACTCATGTTTATCTTCTGCATTTAATGCATGTAGATTCTTCTACCCATCCATTCTTATCTCTTCCCTGCGAAGAGATAACCTTTTACTTTCTTTTTTTTTATTTTTTTAAATTAATTTTATTTTTATATATTTTTTATTTAATTATTTTACAATATTATTTTAAATATATATAAATTTACAATATTTTTTTTATAATTATTATTGTTTTCATTTGATTATAATATTTCTTAAAATCTACTTATTTTGTGTTTTAATACTTATACTTATCTATTTAAAATATAAAATATTTTAAAAATAAGAATTTAATCATTAAAACATAAAATTCTCTAGCACTTATTTTAAAACACGGATAAAATAACTATTATAGTTATTTAAAGTACGGATGTTACATTCCAAACCCTTGAAAAAAGTTTGCCATTTAATTCTTTTAATTCTTTGAATTTGTAAGAACAATTTTGGAAGGAGTCTATTACTCAGTATTTCCCTCCTAATTAGGTGCTAACTTTTCTTCCTACTTATTTTTTTTGGGTTTCTCTGAGTTTTTGTCATACTAAATCACCTTTATGAAAAAGTCACCCCTTGATGCGTGTATTATAGTTCTCCAGTTGCCCTATTCTTTGCAATTTCTTCCTTTATTTGTTGTCTCTTATTATATTTCATGTATGTGTTCTAACTCCACCCTTAGATGACTATTATTATTGTCTTCATAAAAAAAATTATCTTTGCCACAAGGCTTCTCCCAACTCGGTCAAAATCATTGTGTTTGCTTCATATGTTAATCAAAAGATGTTTGTTTTTGTAGATGATTAACGGGTATTGTGGTACTTTCTCAATATTCTAGGTATTTCTTCTAACCATAAGTCCTTAGTTTTCTACATTTTTTTTCTTGAGTTCATTTAATATAACCTTGTTAAGGTTCAATAATTCAATTAATTAAGACGTAAAAGGGAGTAAGATTATACTACAAATAAAGGGGAAACATATGCACATAAAAAACCATAAATATTTTGACACTCTTAATTAATTATGCTGGACTTTCTAAAAAATATTCTCAGTAGACTTGTCTGTTAGCACCAAGGCTAAGCATGTGATTTGATGAAGTCAATATTGTGAGCACCAAGGCTTAGCATGTGAAGCTGATGAAGACTGCCTCATGAAGAATCTGTTGGAACCAACCTGGATCAGAATTGTTCAAGTGAAGACTTGTGCCAACATGAAGATAGTTGGGTGATTAGGTCTTGGTCCTTAGTTGGGTTTGTGTGTTGGTGATTGGCTTAGTCCTTAATCACTAGTGGCATGGTTCATCACTTCTGAGGTGCTAAAAAGATTCACAAATATTTTTATTAAAATTGTTTTTAATAAAAATAACCCAAAATATTTTTGCTGGAAAAAGGTTTTTCAATCGATTGAATTTCTAAAACAATCGATTGAATGTGACAGTTATTTCTGTTACAACTGAAATACAGTTATTGTTGTTACAACTTAAATACAGTTATTGCTGTTACAACTGAAACCTTTGACTGAGTCAAACTAACGGTCAAATTCAATCGATTGAATGGTTTGTTCAATTCATTGAATTGTGACAGCTAAGCTGTTTTTAAAACTGTTTTGGGTATTTAAAGGGATGAGAATCATCACTTTCAGAATTATCAAAACAAAGACTTTCGAAAAGCATTCCTTGAGATTTTCTAAGAGAGATATTGCCCCTTTTGTGTGATCATCATTTTTGCAAAGCTTTTCAAATAAAAAAACCTCCAAGAACGTGAACCTTTGAAGCATCCTTGAAGTGAGGTTCTTGCTACTTTGGTTCTGGACCAAAGCTAAGTCTTCTACACCTGATCTTCATTCTGTGTAATCTGTTTTGTGTAGAAGTACTCTGTAATCTTTCCTGATCCTGTTGATCAGTAATCTGTTTGCTGTTTTCAATTACTAGGTTTGTAATTGAGTTGGTTCAGTGGGTTCTACACTGGTCTCGCATCTGCTGAGGGGTTCAGTAAAGGGTGAGTACTGTTGGGAGCAGTGTTGCTTGCGGACTGCAAGTGTTGTGGTGCAGTGGGTTTCTGCACTGGTTACACACTAGCTGAGGGGTTCAGTGAGGTGTGGGTTTACTGTTGGGAGCAGTCTGTAACTTGCTGGGAGCAAGGGTTGTAAACTGATCTTGTGATCTGTTTTAGTGGAAATCTTTGCTAGTTTTCAAAGGACTGGACATAGCCCTTGAGGAAGGGTGAACCAGGATAAAAATTCTGTGTTCTTGCTTTTCTCCCTACTCTTCTTGAATTCTTTTATTCAACTGCTGCCATCACTTAAAATTGACTGGATTAAAATCTGTTCATACTGTTGATCATATTCTGAACATCTGTTTACATAATCAACTGTGATTCTGGATTGTGTTTAATCCACTGGATTGTGTTTAAACATCTTAAATCTGGGTTAAAACATTTTTTACACTGTAAACTGTTTTCTGGGTTTAACTGATTTATGGGTTTATCTCTGATATCTTCCGCTGTGCACAATCAATTGTTTACCTGACAGTTCAGATTTACATAGTCAATCGATTGAATAAAGAATTTTCATTCTCTACTTCAAGAACAAATCAGATTTGTGAAATGTTTTTGAAAGTTCAATTCACCCCCCTCTTGAACTCGGTCTAAACCTTATTTTACATTGTCATCTGTCGCAATCAGGATTATGATGGGACGACAAAAAATCTTTAAAAAAATAGAGGACTCACTACCATGGTTTATTATGGAAAACTACTCAAAAACCAAAAGAAAGGTTTTCAAAACCAAATTTAGGTTGGAGAGTCAATTATGTGTAGAGAAGGTGTTAGCATCCTACAACGTATGTCCTAAGACGGTTACTCTTCATGTTATATATCCATTTAACTAACTAAAGAAGGAAAAAGTAATGTTGCGAAAATTCTTAACTCTATTTGTGTATTCATTTGTATATTGTATGGTAGCACACATGCAAACGATATAAAAAAATATCATTTTTTTTCTTAAAAATTACAATTCAACCCTCATTCTTATGCTATTTCTTATTTTTCACATACATTATTCTAGCCTGTGGAAAGAACACAAATAGTGTTCTTGTGAAGTTTAGGGCACGAAAAGCTTTGAACGAGAATACTGAGAGTGTTTTAAAAACTCTAGATCACATGTTCTTCTCCTACATTTGGAAAGGATTACTTTATATAGAGTGTTGAGGAAAGAATCGTTGTAAATCCTTTTCTACCCATTAAGAACATTCAAATCAAATTTTCATCTTCAAGTTTGCGTCTGACCACACAAAGATGTAAAGATGTACTAGTTGTGCTCCATGTAATGTCAAAAGACTATATTTGACATATAACCCCTAAGGTTTACATAAGGCATGTCAGGATGCTTGTTAGCATAGAACTTGGTGAGTCCTTCAAGAGATCTTTGAAGTATATAAGAACTTGATGAGATTTTCTTGGTAGATGTGAAAATTTAAAACATTTATTGCAATAAAGAATAAGCTTATAAAGATTTTTGTGAAGTATAATGTTATCTTAAGAGTGTGTACATATCATTTGACTAAAACTTCACTTATCAGATGAAATGAAAAAACACAATGTATTGGTTATCAAACAAGCACTTAGGACTGTTGATCTGTTTAAAAACTAATATCTTATAGAGAATTTAATCAAAAACATAAAAGATATCTTATAATTTATTCTAACATGATGTGTTTGAAAATTATTATCTTGCATACAAATCATATTCGTTAATATTGTTGATGTCTTTGTATTTGATGAAGCTAACTCAAGCCAAGACAAAGAAGACTTGAAGATGTCTTAGTTTTAGTGTGTATATGTGTATGTTGTTTAAATCATGTGCATGCATCATATATCTTTGGTATGAGTTCTAAACATCCTTAGTGTTCTTAAATTATAAAACTAAACGTGAACTAAAGTTGTTTAAGTCAAAATACTTTAATAATGTTTTCAACAGATTATTTTAAATAAACAACAAGCTAAAAAATGTTGTCAGCAGGAAATCAATTTATTTAACTATGTTTTTCAATCAATTGTTTATATAAAATTGTGATATATTTTTAAACTGTTTTGAAAACTTATATAAAGGCTTTCAAAAACATTTTTCTAACACAAAATAAAAATAAAAATAATAAGATAGAATTGTGAACTTTGAGAACACAAGCAAGAACAATAGTGAATTACTAAGAAAGAGTTTTTTTATTCGAGAAGAACCAAGAAAAAGGTTCTTAGAATTCATCCGTGATTTTGATTTTTCTGCATTGGTTTCTACATTTCAAGCATTCAAGGAAGTTACTGCAATTCATTCTTCTCTACTGGTTTTGAGTTGAAATTGTAATACTATGTTTTGTTTTCAATTTTTCAATGGATTAAAGTTATATTGGGTATACAAGTGTATAAGGTTTACTCTTGTAGGAGTGTAGTACGATTTTGCGCTGTTTTAGGTTGATTTTGACGTGGTGTTGTAGGGTTCTACATTGTAGTTGTTTCATCTTATGGTATGCAAGGTTGTGCCTTTATTATTTGAAAAAATCAATATTCTTGGAACCCAACCTCAATATAGCCGTTGAAGACCTTAAGATCCATGTTGATAATGTGCTTGTAGTTTGATTGAAAATGAAAGACAACCTTGATTTGTTTAGAATTAGTTGAATTTGATAGAAATACTTAACCTTGAGAAATTAAGAGAGAAATTCCTCAATTAGATTATCATTTCTTTGTTTGAAGTTATTTATCTTGTAGATTGATTGTATCTTTATCCTGCTTTAATTGGATTTGGAATTATCACACTTTCTTATGTTGATCTCTTATCTGGAATATGAAAGTTGTTCTAATGATTGAACCACGGGTCTGATTTGCAAGCAACCACTATTTTGTTTTAGAAAAAACTTTTGTTTTGAGGATCCACTTACTTTGCTTGAGGACAAGCAAGATTCTAGGTTGGGGGAGTTCATAAGTGCCAGTTTTGAGTATATTGTACATAAGAAAACTTGGGTACTTTTGGTCTTAATTGTTGTTTGAAGTAGTAATTGCCCTTAATTTGAGGGTTTTTGGATTCAAATATAGGTTTTGAGTTCTGAGATAAATGAAACCATTTAATCCCAATTTTTGTGTAAATTTCAAGTTAGAAAGAATGAAGAAAATGAAAGATTGGAAGATGCATGAAGAAAAGAATTAAAATGCTGAAAATGAAGAATCGCTCAAGCTAGAATGGATCCCTTTAGCCTGAGCGAAAACGAATTGGCTCAAGCGAGAATCCAGTAACCGAAGGCATGAAAAAGATTTTAAGAAGGAAATTTTGCCTTCTTTTGAAGGGAGAAGAAGCTTTTGAAGGGTTAGAAGATGTAGAATGCAGCAGTGACTCCAGACCAAGCCTAAGCTCCACTTTCTCTTATAATCTTTCTTTCTTTAGTTTGTAATGGCTACCACGAGTAGCTAAATCTTCATCTTTAGATTGAATGTAATCTTTTGAAATCATTTGTGTTTTGGTGATATCTATATATAATATTCAGTTTCTACTAAATCTTGGTATTTTCATCTTGTCTTTGTTGCGGGATTTTATCTTATCAGTAGAGTCTTAATTTTGATCTTTAGATTGAACTAGGAAGTACTTCTAAGAATCTGACCTAGATGAGAATACTCAATATATTGGAATGCTAGGAATAGGTTTCAATGTATTGATTGCTTTATAACATTTGTTCTTAATGTTGGGTAATTTACTAGATAGCTGAGGAATCAATGTTTAGGAAATTTCCTTGTGAATTTCATACTTGAGGAATCAAAATGAATGATCTTTATATGTGCATCAATATTGAGTAGTTATGAATAATATATGTTCTTGTCAGACCAAAGTATTAGTGAGTGAGATAGATGAATTTCAATCCCATACTTTAACTAAATCTTTCAAAACACTTTTGCTACTTGTTAACTTAACATGCAACATGTCTTTTATGTTCTTATGTTTTGTGAACCAAATCATTCTCCAATTTTATATACTTAGTGAGTAGTGAAATCGAGAATTTTAACTGAAATTGTTCTCCATGGGATCAACATTTGTACTTTAAATTCACTATATCACTTTTGACTCGGTGCACTTGTCGAATAGTCAACAAACTCTGCCTAACATTTTATTCAATATTCATTTTTGTATTTTGTTATTTAAGAAACTTTAGTTCTTTTCATCCCTTAAAATTTTGTAAACCTTCAAAAGAAAATCATTTTATATTATTATTAATAGGAGTTTTAGGGTCGTAAATTAGAAGACACTACACTTGACCATCTAAATTAATGGTGTCGTTATCGATGGGTAAAATGCTCTTCGATGAAAAGTAATTTTGTTTGAACAACAAAAATGGTCATGAAAAAAATATTGTGCAATGTCAGATTTTACAACCTTCTGCACACTTCTCCTAAAAGAAAAAAAAAAAAAAAAACTCTTTAGATACTTTAAAATAACTCCTTCCAAAACATGATTAATTATATGGTGGTTCTACTCAAAAGAAAATAACTTATATTTCTATTGGAATGTGAAATATTGTTGGAATACTAACGATGATAGAAATACTCCAAAATGAATATCACAAAACTCGTTGAAATACAAATATCTAAACAATATAGAATAAATTTTGGAGAGCCAAGACATTGCCTTAAATCCAGTTTTGTACTCGGAGGACTATGTTAGATAAGTTACCAATTTACGAAAACTTGTTAAAAGCACGTATAACAACCTAGTTTTGTACTAGGAGGATATGTTACATAAGTTACCAATTTATGAAAACTTGTTAAAAGCAGGTATAATAGTGAATGACAGTAGGTGTATTTGTTGTTAGGCTCAACAAAGATCTATTAGTCATCTGTTTGTAAACGTATAAGGAGGTTAGTAAAGTTGGTATACGTGTGACTTGTGGATAGGAGTCCAATCACTCTATCATTGCAGGGTTAAGAAACATTTTCAAAGTTTTGAAATTAGAAAAATACGTCAAATGCAATAATGTGTGGAAAATAGTGTAGAAGGATACAGTCTGGAATATTTGGATGGCCAGAAACAATATTAATTTTAAGAATACATTATTTGATGTAGAGGACGTGTTCGCAACCATACAAATTAAAACTTAGTTTTGGATTAATAGAAAATTTGAGAAAGCTAACTTTTTTTTTTTATATTCTGATTGTTGTTTGAACCTATTGTTTTACTTAAAGATGATCATGTGATTCTACTGGCAGCAAAGAAATACTTAGTAATCTCTATATTTGAAATGTGTTAAGACAGTTTGAGAGTGTTTGGACAGCAAGTGTAACAATTTATAATCATTGTTTACTCAGATTTTGTTTCAAAAATACTACTTGGAAGATGAGGAGATTTGAAGAAGTGCAGGGAAGAGTACGAAGTCTGGTGGCTAACATCTATCAGGCAGTATAGTCTAGATTGGTCTTGTCTATGTAGTGTAGGTCTTGGGTTGTAGGGAAAATTCATGAGCATGAGTGTAATCGTTGTCTGTCATCAAGTTGGGAGCAACCATTTAACCTAAAGGCAGGGCCAATGAGGCAGGGATGGACTCATGCATAATCATCAAGCGAACAAATGTCTTCCTTTGGAAATTATGAGCTAGTTATTGTACGAAATTTGCCAGAGAAATTTCATTAGAACTCCCTATGAAACTTTCGCTGCCATGGAGTATATCATTTAATTCACATTTGCCTTTTATCTCTCCTGAACCCCTGATTATAGGTGATGCTAGGTTTTACAATGAAAATCACGATGTTATCAGTTTCTGGGTAGAGACAGATGTCTCAAACTATCTAGCAAACACAAATTGTAGTTTCTGAAAAGAACTAGGAAAATGAAAGATGTTCTAACAATGGGCTCCTTTACGATTTTCTTCTTTACGCATTTGTCATCAGAGTATGGCGAATTGATATGTGGAAAATCTTCGAGGTGGGGACGGGTGAATGATGTGTTCATCTCACTTAGACTTTAAAATGACGGGTGAATGATGGGAGATAAAGTTGTGCTTATGTCAAGGGAGGAAGGGGTTGATGTATGTGGAAGAGAACAAACAATGGATGGAATCAATTTTTGAATGAGTAGTCCATTGGGAGCAATACAAGTATCAGGGAAATAGGATTATATGGATGAGGATTCGGGATGTGTCTTTACAATTTTGGGGTAGAGAATATTTTGAGAAGGTTACACCAACAATGGGAACCATAATCTCTGTTGATGAAGATACACTACTATGGCATAATCTGGTGTATGCTTGAGTTCAGGTGCGGCTTCCATTGCACTCAGAGGCCAGATGAAGGCCAAGATTAAAATTAATTGAACGTTCTTCTCGATGCTTCATAGATGTAGTTGGTGGACAAAACGGGAGACAAGGAGGAATGGAGATGTGTCTTCAATGGAACAAAGGAAGGGAGTAGAAAGTGTGTATCATGAAGGTGATGTGCTACAATATTAGGGGTGTGGAGGAGGGAAAATGGAACTATCTGAAACAGATAGTTAATTCAAAAGAGTTGGATATGATTTGTATCCAAGAAACTAAATCAGATTTAATTAATTCTAACATGTGCAAGGGGCTTTGGGGGTAGTACTGCAGTAGAGTAAAAGGAAACTATTGGAGAGAACAGAGGGGGTGGGATAGCTACAATATGGAATACAGAGAAATTTATAACTATCTCATTGTGACATAGGGAAAGGCTTTGTAATTACAATAGCGATATGGACACACATCGATGTTTTAGTTATTATTGTTAATGTTTATTCCCCATGTGAATGAGTGAAATGTGGGAAGAGCTTATTAAGAGGAGAATGGCAGATGGGAACACACTTTGGTGTGTTTTAAAGCGACTTTAATGCAATTAGGAATAGGAGAGAAAGAATAGGAACTAGCCAGACACCTAGAGGAAGTAGATCGATCGAGGCTTTTAATAATTTCATTGAAACTATGGAATTGAGTGACATTCCTATGATTGGTGGAACATTTACTTGGTATAGTGCAAGCAGAAATGGTAAGATTAGAATTGACAAAATTATGTTATCTTTACAATGGTTAGAGAAATGGCCTGAAAGCAAACAATATATTATGGATAGAATGGTACCAGATCATTACGCTATTGTTTTGAAAATTAAGGAGTGTGATTGGAGTCCCAAACTGTTTAGAACCCCAGACGTTGAGAATAATCATGTTGGTTTTATTGATATTGTTAGGACAATGTGGGGACAATATAGGGTGTGTGGAAATGATATTTGGGTGCTGAAAGAAAAATTAAAACAATTAAACGGAGACCTAAAGGTATGTAATAAGGAGATTTTTGGGATATTAACAAGAAGAAATTTAATATTATTTCAGCCATTAGAGGTCTTGATTTGGAGGATGAGAATAACACGTTACAGGAAGAGGGGAAGCTAGAGAGAAGGGAGTTAATGGCAAAATTGAAATTGGTGTTATACCAATATGAGGTTTTGGCCAAATAAGAGTCTAGAGCTAAATGGACAGAAGGGGATCTTCATACCAAGTACTTTCATAGAACGATCAACTAGAGGAGGGTAAAGAATAGTACTAGAAGGCTACATATCGATAGTGAGTAGTGTGAGGAACCTACTAGGATTAAGGAGGAAACTGCTAATAAGTTTTTGATCAGGTTTTTTTTGAAGGTACTGCTGGATAATATTGCATTTCCTAGGATTAGAGAGTTGAGAATGTCTTCCTAACAAAGGTAATAATTGTGAGGAAGAAGAGAAAGTAGCAGTATAGGATTGTGACGGATCTAAGAGCCCTGGTCCTGATGGATCCAATCTGAATTTTATTAAACAGTCATGCGATGTAGTTAAGAATGATTCTTGAGAGCAATGTCATCCTTTCATAGTTTTGGAACGTGGCCTAAAGGAACAAATGCTTCAATTTTAACTCTTATCCCAAAGGTTGATAACCCTTAAAACCTTGAAGAGTATAGGCCAATCTCTCTTGTTGGCAACCTCTATAATATTATTTCAAAAATATTAGTCAATAGACTCAAGGGGGTTCTTAATCTGGTAATATATCATAAGTAATATTCTTTTTTGAAAACTTGAGGATTGCTAAAAAGTTTTATTGTCGCTAATGAAGTATTAGATGAGATTAAGCGGAATAATAAAAACTGCATTGTTTTTAAAGCTAATTTTGAGAAAGCATATGATTCGGTTAACTAGGAGTACCTTCTCTATATGATGGGGAAGTTAGGATCTTGTGCTAAATGGATAAATGGATTAGAACCAATCTTGAGTCATCCTCAATGTCAATTTTAGTCAATGGAAGTCCTACTTTGGAGTTCAAACCCCAGAAAGGACTAAGCCAAGAGGATGCACTTGCACCTTTTCTTTTTCTTATTATGGTTGAAGACCTCTTAGGGGTAGTAAGGGCTGTAGAAAACGTAGGATTGTTAGAGGGAGCCAGAATAGGAAGGAAGGAAGTGGGTATTAGTATGTTACAATTTGAAGATGATACAATGTTAATATATAAGGATAATATCCAAAACATTGTAACAACTAAAAGCATTTTGAGATGTTTTGAGTTAGCCTCAGAACTTACGATGAATTATCTAAGAGTTCAATAGAGGGAATGGGGGTTGATCTAGTGGGCTTACTGCAGGATTACGTCCTTTCCTTTTGTCTACTGAGGTGTTCATATTGGTGGGAATCAAGGTAGAGTGATTTTTTGGAAGGGTCTGCTAGAGAAGGTGAAAAAGAAATTATTTACGTGGAAATGTAGGATTATGTTTGTGGCATGGAGGTTGACAATGATAAAATCGGCATTATCATCTATGTTTCTATTTTATTTGTCAATCTTTAAGGTCACCAAATCGATTAATAGAGAGATAATTAAGATACACACACAATTTTTATGGGGTTGGTGTTCTGACAGGAAGAGAATAACATGGGTCAAATGGGTCTAGGGATAAAAGATATACTTTGCTTTAGTAATACCCTCCTAGAAAAGTGGAAGTGGAGGCTTGGTAGAGAAGAAAAGGGGTTGTTCCCAAAATTATTGAGTCTAAGTACGAGTCTTGGAGAAGTATTGATTAAGATAATCCAAATAACAGAGAGTCTAAATGGTGCAGGGATCTTAGACATGTCTGTGGGAAACGCAATGAAGGAAAATGGTTTAACAACAATCTAGGGCAGAGATTGGGAATAGGAAATAGGATAATCTTCTGGGAAGATTGTTGGGCAGGGATAAGGTCACTTAGGGAAGAATACCCTAGATTATTTGCTAACTCCATGCAAAAGGATATTAGATTAGAGCAGTAGGAGAATGGTTAGGCCAAGTTTGGGAGTAGAAAATGGAGTGGAGAAAGGCTTGGTTTGAATGGGAAAAGCCTAGTGTCGCGACCTCGTCGATGACGACGGACAACGGTCTAAAAAAACTGTGGAAATAATATGGGGTGAAAAGAAACAGATGGAGTCGTCATCACAATTTATTATGAAAAACTATGGAAAACCAAGAAAAAAAGGAAAATGAATGATCCGCGAACTAGAGATGAGTTCGGAAGTCAGTTACACATGGTGAAGGTATTAGCAGCCCACAACGCTTGTCCTAAGATAGTACCTTTAATCAAATGAGCAAAATCAAATGTAGTTTATTAAATGATTATTTTTCTGCAAAAGTAGAAATAAAATGCAAATAAGAATAAAATAATAATTTTTCAATTAAAAGATCCGACAAGGATTGACCTTGCTCGTACGTATTTCTATCAATGATGGAAAATCAGGGCTTATATAGTTCTAAAAGAAAGTTTAGTTGTTGTGAGATATTGGTATTTTTGGAAATTTTTATATTTTTTAGTATGTTTGGAAATTAAATTTCATTTTGGATATCGTTAGTCACGTATGGCCTTTAACTAATCCAAACGAAATTAAAATTTTTTAAATTAAATCTATGTATGACGTGAACAGTGATTTAAGAATTTAAATGAAACTTTTCAAATTATATTTCGCATGACGCTTGGAGATTTAATCGAATTATTTTAAAATAAAATAAAAAAATTGTATATTTATAAATTTATATTTGAAAAAATTACGAAAATAGAATGAAATAAAAATAATAACTAAATGGGCTAAATCCATTTATGTGAAGCACTGTACACCTCACCCGAAATGCCACGTGCTTACTCTCTATTCAAATCCACATCCCAATTCATTTTTCTTGTGTAATCTTATTTTGACACTGGTACGTGGCAATACTAACATTTGACACACTGCCTACGTGAAAAAAAAAACATATTTTATTGGTTGTGGGTCCAGGTAAGGAATGTATATTATTTTGAATTAAAAAGATGCGTTCTCAATATTTTTTCATCTTCCCACTCTCCCGCTTCGTCTTCTCCCTTTTTCTTTATCTTCTCCCTTTTGAAGCAACATTGAAGAAACCCCAAAGTGCCTCACTCTTTCACTTCCCTCGTCTCACTTTAGCACTCTGACTGCACTGCTCTAGTCTCCCAGCTCCCGTCTTCTTACTTTCATCCTCTCTGCTCTCATCTTTGCTCCCGTCTCTCCTCTCGTTCAAGAGTTTGTCGTCTTTCGCCATCGTCAGTATAAGCTATTGTGTCATTCACTTACAACGTTGTGAATTGTATGGATGACCCTTTTATGTAATACAATATACTAAATTGACACAGATATGTGCATAAACAACATCTCTAGTCTCACTAATATGAGTGGTTACCCATGCTTTAACGAAGGGACACCTAAGTTAACGTTATGGCGACCAACTGTGATCCGACCCTTTTGACATGTTAAGTTATTGTGTTAATCACCTACAACGCTGTGAATTGCTTGGATGACCCTTTTATGTAATAAAATATGCTAAATTGACACAAATATGTGCATAAATAACATCTCTAGACTTACTAAAATGAGTGGTTACCCATGCTTTAACTAGGGGAAACCTCAGTTGACGTTGTCGTGACCAACTGTAATTGGATCATTTTGGCATGTTAAGTTATTGTGTCATTCACTTTCAACGCTATGAATTGCTTGGATGATCCATTTACGTGATAAAATATGCTAAATTGACACATATATATGAATAAATAACATCTTTGGACTTCCTAAAAACAGTGGTTACCCATGCTTTAACGGGGGGACACCTCAGTTAACGTTGTGGCGACCAACTGTAATGTGACCCTTTCGGCATGTTAAGTTATTGTGTGATTCACTTACAACACTGTGAATTGCTTGGATGACCCTTTTATGTAATAAAATTTGCTAAATTGATACAGATATGTGCATAAATAACATCCCTGGACTTCCTAAAATGAGTGGTTAGCCATGCTTTAACAATGGGACACCTTAGTTAATGTTGTGGCGACCAATTGAAATGCGACCCTTTTGGCATGTTAAGATATTGTGTCATTCACTTACAACGTTTTGAATTGCTTGGATGACCCTTTTATGTAATTAAATATGGTAAATTGACACAGATATGTGCATAAATAACATCCTTGGACTTCCTAAAATGAGTGGTTAGCCATGCTTTAATAAATGGACACCTCAATTAATGTTGTGGCGACCAATTGTAATGTGACCCTTTTGGCATGTTAACATATTGTGTCATTCACTTAAAATGCTGTGAATTGCTTGGACGACCCTTTTATGTAATAAAATGTGGTAAATTGACACATATATATACATAAATAACATCTTTAGACTTCCTAAAAAGAGTGGTTACCCATGCTTTAACGAGGAGACACCTTATTTAACGTTATGGCGACCAATTGTAATGCGATCCTTTTGGCATGTTAAGTTATTGTGTCATTCACCTACAATGCTATGAATTGCTTGGATGACCCTTTTATGTAATAAAATATGCTAAATTGACACAGATATGTGCATAAATAACATCTATGGACTTACTAAAATGAGTGGTTATCGATGCTTTAATGAGGGGACACCTCAGTTAACGTTGTGGCGACCAACTATAATGTGACCCTTTTGGCAAGTTAAGTTATTGTGTCATTCACTTACAACGCTGTGAATTGCTTGGATGACCCTTTTATGTAATTAAATATGGTAAATTGACACAGATATGTGCATAAATAACATCTCTGAACTTCCTAAAATAAGTGGTTACCCATGCTTTAACGAGCGGACACCTCAGTTAACGTTGTGGCAACCAACTGTGATGCGACCCTTTCGGCATGTTAAGTTATTGTGTGATTAACTTACAACGCTGTGAATTGCTTGGATGACCCTTTTATGTAATAAATATGCTAAATTGATATAGATAGGTGCATAAATAACATCTTTGGAGTTACTAAAATCTATGGTTACCCATGCTTTAACGAGCTGACACCTCAGTTAACGTTGTGGCGACCATTTGTAATGCGACCCTTTTGGCAAGTTAAGTTATTTTGTCATTCACTTACAATGCTGTGAATTGCTTGGATGACCCTTTTATGTAATCAAATATGGTAAATTGACACAGATATGTGCATAAATAACATCTCTAGACTTCCTAAAAAGAGTGGTTACCCATGCTTTAACGAGGGGACACCTTAGTTAACGTTGTAGCGACCAACTGTAGTGCGACCCTTTTGGCATGTTAAGTTATTGTGTCGTTCACTTACAATGCTGTGAATTGCTTGGATGATCCTTTTATGTAATAAAATATGCTAAATTGACACAGAGATCTGCATAAATAACATGGACTTACTAAAATGAGTGGTTACCCATGCTTTAACGAGGGGACACCTCAGTTAACGTTGTGGCGACCAACTGTAATGCGACCCTTTTGGCATGTTAAGTTATTGTGTCATTCACTTACAACACTATGAATTTCTTGGATAACCCTTTTATGTAATTAAATACGATAAATTGACACAGATATGTGCATAAATAACATCTCTGGACTTCCTAAAATGAGTGGTTACCCATGCTTTAACGAGGGGACACCTCAGTTAACGTTGTAGCGACTAACTGTAATGCAACCCTTTCGGCATGCTAAGTTATTGTGTCATTCACTTACAACGTTGTGAATTGCTTGGATGACCCTTTTATGTACCTGCCATGTAAGATTTTATGACCAAAGTACCAACGGTGTTAAAATAACATTACTCATTTTTCTTCTGCATCAGAATTCCATTGGGCTAAAGTGATTTGTAATGGCAATATCATGAATAAGTCATATATGTTGGGCCGAATAAACCACGACCAAAACCCTCAATTTCATATTCATCCCCTTTTCTCGAATTCAATTAGAATTACGGTTAAGAAATTGACAAAACCCTGAAGTATGAAGATACCATGAGGTGTGATGGCGAAAGAAATTGAAACCGACAATGGCGACGTAGCGAAGTTCTTATCTTAGCTTCTTCTCGTTATTTTCTTTTGATTAGAGTTTTGTTTTTGTTGGATGTAGAGTCAATGGTGAGGACAACGGATGTAAGTATCGCCGAAAGCATTTGGCGACTTCTGGTATAGAGGTAACACGGAGATGGCGTAACAAATATGATGCGGAGGCTTGGTCTTCAAAGGTTCAACATGTTGCTTCTTTCTATTTTTTTTCGATGTATTTGCATTTTGTTAAATTTGGTTTTATTTCTAGGTTCTTTGATTGAGGAATGTTTCTTGGGGTCGTTTATGAGTTTTGATTGAGGATTTGGTATTCGTGTTTGGGTCTTTCTACTAAGTTTTAAGTATTTTTATTTTTCAAATTGGGTTTTGGGAAATTGGATGAAAATTAAATGTTTTTCTGCAATTTCAGTTGGTTTTAGCTTGCATTTGAGTTTCCTAGAGTTGGATTTAGAAGTTTTTGGGTTTGTTAATTAGTTGTAATTGAGGATTGGTTGTGGGTGTGATTGTATGTGGTTTCGGGAAATCCTTCTCAAGATAAATATTGAATTGAAACTAAGTGGTTTTTTTGCTTTCGGTTTCGCTGTGTCTGACTTCGATGTTCTAATGTTATTTTTTGGAATGAATTTTTGGATATCACAACGTGCCTGAGGCAACAATCTCCAAGAGACACGTATAATTTTAAATTGTATCTATATAATTAATTACATTCTAAAAAATATTATAAACACAAACTAATATTATTTTCAATCATTATGAGGACTCGACATTGACATTGTTACAAAACAAACAGATACACAAAGCAAACATATTGCAAACATCATAAAAAACACATATTCATTCAAAGGCAAAAAAAAAAAAAAAACATGTACTTGTTGAAGACTATTCTTCAAAAAATTGTTGCCTCATTTCAATTTTTATCCCTTTCTTAATTCTGTAATAGCTTCTGACTTTCAAATTATGGATTGTTATTTGGGACTGTTCTTTGAACTGTGACTTTTTGTAATTTGGATTGTGCCTCTGTAATTCTTCTAATATGTGTGTGTAAGAACTGGATATCTGTGTGACTCTGTAGTGTGATGTGTAAAAACTGAAGCATTTCACTCTCTCTGTAATTTCAAGTTTTCTTTTTATATGTAATGAGATTGACGTATAGGTTAGCCAAATATAGTGCATGCATTCTCTTATGATTAATGTTCATTATGTTATTTACTTTTTAATTACTATCTAACTAAATCAAAAAAATAAGAATGAAAGTTTTAAATTGGTTTTAATGCCTTAACTGTATCAATGAAAGCAATAATAAAAAAAATGATACAATACACTTCAGTTCCAATTCCAAATTTTTTTCTTTCTTATCTATAATAATAACATTTGTAGGTAGCACAAGCGGAAACTTTTGTCACGTGTCTCCACCATAAAATATTCAAAAAAATTATTCAAATTAAATTTTTACCAAAAACAAAAACTAGGACACGTGTCAGCACAGTAAATACAAATCGTGGTTGTCTTATTGTGTGACACGTGTCTCTCCAATTTGTAAGTCTTTCGTGCCTCCCTCAGTCCTTGCTCTCATACTTTCAAATTCAAAATTCAAAAGTTATAACACCCGCTTCTTCGACATGTTCCTTTAAAACCATTTCAAACCTTAATCTCCATTCCAATTTCAATTTCCGGTGGGCCGAATCCATAAGCAGTTGAAGCAAAGGGTGCAAGCCTCAATACTCGCAGCTCGCTATCATGGGAGATGAAGATCTTGACACCCTCATCAAGGGGACCATTGCTGGTGGTGGTGGTGCCGTTCATGGCAGGTGGCGAAGAAGACTTAAAAGGTTTGCCCTTTTCCTACTTTTTTCTACCTATTTTGTTCACAATTTTCACCTTAGATTTTCTTGAACAGTTCATAAAATGTATGCCTAAGGCTTCCACCGACGAAAACGTAGGGGTTTGGAGGTGTTGTTCATGGCAGGTGGCAAAGAAGATCTAAAAGATTTGACATTTTCCTACTTTTCACTACCTATTTTTGTTCGCAATTCTCACCTTAGATTTTCTTGGCACAGTTCATAAAACGTATACCTAAGGCTTCCACAATGGGGGGAGAAAGTGAAGAACAAGGAAGAACTTCTAAAGATAAGTCCTTTTTATTTTTATCAAATTTACGGTTTGTGAATGGCTTGAGATTTCAGGGTTGAGTATTTTCAGGTTTAGTGCATTACCACAGCTTCTGTGAAAGTACCTTTTTGCATTCAATAAAGATCCAATTTCTTTAAAATGCTTTTCTTTTGGGGTAGCTATGGGTTGTGGTTTTTAATGTTGAATGCTTTCTTTTCGATTTGAGGGGTTTAAGATTTGGGGAAAATGTTTATAATTCATATTCGCATGTGATTGCATCTCCTTTTTTTTAATGTTGAATGCTTCCAGGTATACATTTTCAGATCAAGCAAACCAGCAGAGCAACATAATCACATGCATGCAAAGAAAACAGACACAATTAGGACCCGTTGAAGACTAGCTTTAGCAAAATTTAATTCTCCTCTTTTTTTTTTATTCTCCTATAATTTGAGTTTCCAAGCATTACAATTCTGGACTCTTGTTGAATCATTCAACTTTTTCCTGTATTTTTCGTGTACTGTGTTATTCTGCATATTTTTCTTGTGCACCTGTTTTTGTGTATTATCTATTCTTTATTATTAACACGGTTTTCAATCACTTTTAATTGAGTTTCCATCGCATTAAATTTTAAATTCTAATGACCTCTAGTTAACTCTTAGCACTTATGCGTGTGTAAATGTAATATTTATTATAATGAATAATGTATTGTCTATTCTTTTTTTATTAACACAGTTTTAACAAGTACAAGGCTTGCTTTATGTACAATTTGTTCACCAAGGACTTCATTATATATAAGGTTATCAAGTTCTTCCATAGCCTTATTGCAATCTTATCCTTCACAACTTGCCTTAACACCTCATCACCATAACTCAGAACAATTGCACTATGACCCTTCTCCAACAGTTCAATTATTTCCTTCTCAGCCATGGTTCTGTCAAGCTTGGATTCACCTTCCAAAGCTTCAAGGATGCCCTGTTGAACCATGTTAGCAAACATTTGCAATGATGGCAAGTGCACTAGTCGCAATATAGCAAGTAATAAAATTATCATTCTCTCTTAAGGGACTTATGCATTACAAAAATATTTATGTGATTATAATAAATTTAGAGTCAAGAAATCACCCATAATTTAAATGTTTAGAAAACTAAATTTAAAACAAATAAATATTATTGGTTTTTTGTATCAATACTTAAAACATAGAAAAAGGGTAAAAGATTAATAGAATGAAATTGTCAGGGTTGGATTTCACCAAACACCACTCTCATATATAAAAATAATTTTTTTCTTTTCAATCAATAATCAAAGTCAATCCAAAAAATTACTCAAACCTGATTCTTCAACAGATGAGCCTGAGGATTGTCTATTAACCGTCAATTCCTTAATAAATCATATAGATAAGTCTTGCATTCACACAAGGATCTTAATGAAAACAAATGAATCACGCTTTATTCCTAAACTTGAGCTTTCATCTAGTAAATTAATTTAGTTCTAGATTCAAAAGATATTTTTCAATACTCTTAAAAATAAATGATCAAGTTATTGATCCACTCAAGTATAAGCACAAAATTATTAACTTGATAGATTAAAAGAAAAACATTTATGATAAGACATAAGATAATCCCAAATACAGTTACATGAGAGTTCCATCTCATTACATCTAACTCTAACAATAATAGGTTGAACTCCTTATAGTCATAAGAACACCAAACAACTAACAAACACAATGGTAGAGGGTCGATTAAACCCAAAAACCCCTAAGTTGTCTCAAAGTATGAATTTTTATGATCTATGGTCGAAGATATCAAACCCTAATATAAAACGTTTCTTAAATAAAATTTGTTTTCCGGTACTCGCACCCGACGTAGAAAAGTAGCACTAGGCACAATTGGATTCTATAGCAATTTCAGCACTTTTGGCCCATTTTTAGTAAAGTGGTGCCCAACCCAGCTTTCAGCATCAACATTCCAAATTTGGCCTTATGTGACTCCAATCTTTTTCTTCTTGACGTGAATGCTCCATGATCATTTATTTGACAAAACTGATGAGATTTAGAGTAATATATGATGAAAAACTAATGTAACAACTTATTTATAAAAGAACAAATTATTCATAAAAACATAAGATTTAGTAGGTTTCAAGCTTAGAAAGATTTGATTTCATTATGGAAATAAACTAAAAAATATCATATAATTTAAATCCATCAAACTCCCCCAAACTTAGAACATTGCTTGTCCTAAAACAAAGTTAAAAATGGATGTCCTTATATCCCTTTTTTATTTAATTTTTTCATATATTCTCGTCCAAAGCTGAATGACACTAAGTTTCTGATCTCTTTGTTCTTCTAACTCAAAGTAAGGTAGTCAAACAAATCAAACAATTTCAAGGATGAAGAACAATATCTTTTGAAGGGCTTAAAAAGGATACAAATGTTTTATTCAATTAAAAGGTTGGCTATTTGGCTCTAGCTACAATAAAGATAAAACAAAAATGGCCTCGATCATATCTAAAAATGTAAATGAATAAGTAAAGAAACTCGAGCAAAATCAATTATGAATAATCAATGATAGTAATTACTTAAATAACTCTAAAGCTCAACATCTCACCTGGTTATACTTTTGATACCAAAAGTTGCCACATAATATGCAACAATGATGAATTTTCAATCACAATAATACAAAAGAGTAACCATAACTTAAAATTTCCAAGAAAAACCTAATTCATTCACAAATCTCAATGAAAAACTGGTTGAGTTGGGACTGATGCAGTTTGCGTGGCTTGTATCTGTTGAGGTAACTTGGCCATTTGTTAGTTAAGAACCTCAAGCTACTAGGACAAGAGCTTTTGTTGGGGTAAGATAACATCTTGAAAATTGAACTTTAACAATCTTCTCTTTTGTGCTTGTGTCCTTCCATACTGACTTCTCAGATCAGTAGAAGTCATAAACTTAATAATTTTGATTGCTTCCTCTGAAGTATTGAACAAAACTGAGCCACCAAAATAGCCATCCCAAATCATTTTTGTCTACGGTTGAAGCTAATTACAAAAAGTATGCACTTGCAAATCCACTTCAAAAACTGTGGTCAGGGCACCTTCTCAACAAAACCTCGAATCTCTCCCAAGCTTCACTGAGTGATTCATCAACACCTTGCACAAAAGTAGTTATGGTCACATTCACCTCTGTATTCTTAGATGGCAAGAAGAACGAGCTTAAAAGTTTGTCTCCACATCTTTCCAACCAGTTTGACTTTGGTTAGGCTATGATTGAAGTCAAACCTTAGCCTTTCCAATAAGAGAAAATGGAAACAATCTTAAGAACAATGCCTCCTCATATGTTCTTGCGAGTCCAACTGAGCCACACAACTCATAAAATGTGTATAAATGGGTATGTGGATCTTCTTGATCCAAACCAAAAAATTGATGTGAGCTGATCAACTGTAAGAGAACATGCTTCATCTGAAAAATCTTCTCATTCACGGTGGGTCTCACAATCCTAGTGAAGTATCCAAGACTTATATATGTGATTGAGTCCCTTATAGTTCTCCTCTGATTCTAATCAACCATCTCTTTTTCGAAAGGAAGTTCAAATTATGAGTATCAACTGGAGTAGAAAAGATTGTATTGTATATAAAAAAATAGACTAAAACTAGAAAAGCAAGTTAGTACAAATAAATTATATATGCAAAAATAAAGATAAAAATTAAAAAAAATTATAAGAATTGAGCATAAAAGAATTATAATGATGAAATTTTTATGTATTAGAACTCAAATCTCAAACAACAATGTCAAAAACTTGTTAGCAAAAATTTGTAATGATTACAAGTACTCCAATCGCAATGTAGTAAGTAATAAATGTTTTCTCCCAAGGGACTTATGCATTACAAAAAAAAATTATATGATTATAATAAATTTAGACTCAAGAAATAACCCGCAATTTGAATTTTTGGAGAAAAATAAAATTTAAAACAAATAAATATTTTTAGGGTTTTTGTATTAACACTTGGAACACAAAAAAAATGGTAAAAGATGAATAGAATGAACTTGCCAAGGTTAGATTTTACCAAACATCAATGTCATGTATAAAAACTATTTTTTCTTTTCTATCAATAATCAAAGTCAATCAACATATGAGCCTGGGGTTATCTATTAACCGCCAATTCATTGATCAATTATATACATAAATCTTTCATTCACACAAGGATCTTAATGACAACAAATGAATCACTCTATTCTTAGACACAATCTTTCATTTGGTAAATCAATTTAATTTTATATTCAAAAGATATTTTCCAATACTCTTAAGAATAAATATTGAGTTATGGATCCGCACAACAAGCATAAGCACAAAATTAATAAATTGATATATTGAAAAAAAGACATTTATGATAAGGCATAAGATAAGCCCAAATATGATTACATGCGAGTTTAATCTAATTACATCTAAGCACAATGGAATAGGGTGGATTAAACCCAGAAACCTCTAAGCTGACTCAAAGTCTGACTTTTTATGCTATATGGACGAAGATACCGAACCCTAATCTCTTCAATAAAATTTATTGTTTAGCGCTCACGCATAATGTGGAAAAGTAGTGTCGAGTACAATTGGGTTATGTTGCAATTCAACACTTTTGGACCATTTTCAACAATGTCCAGCCTAAGGCAGAAAAGTAGCACCAAATCCATCTTTCAACATCTGTATTCCAATTTTGCCCTTGTGTGCAGTTAGAGACTGGACTCCAATCTTGCTCTTCTTGACCTTTAATACTTCTTGATCATTTATTTGACAAAACTAATGAGACCTAGAGTAATATTTGATGAAAAACTCAAGTAACAACTTATTTATAAAAGAAAAAATTATTAATAAAAGCATAAGAATTAGCAGGTTCCAAGCTTAAAAAGATTTGATTTCATTATGAAAATAAGCCCAAAAGCATTATATAATTTAACTCTATCAAACCATAAGACCACACATATTCAACTGCTGTAACCAAAAATAATTTAAGCTAATGAATCTCTCAACCTAATACTTTGCAGAATTCATGATGATGATTGAATTTTCTTTGCTCCATGTTCACCACACCAATTTGTAAGGAAACAAACACATATTCATTAGACCGTCTACCACTCAAGTTAGAGAATAACAAAAGAAATCGCAAGAGTAGATAGAAGGTAAACAAGAAAAGTAAAGTAAGAATCACATAGAAAAATTTACGTGGTTCAACTAAAACCTAGTCTATATTCATAGTTAGAAATTCACTAAAAGAGAATTTGAGATTACAACACAAAGTCTATCTCAATAGTAAACTCTTACCTCTAACTTAAAAATAACTATTTATTACAAGATTTATTTATATATTTACAATTGTCCTAACTTCCAAAATGACGCGTCAAATAGTTGTAAAGTTGCGTGCATAATGATTCAATCAAAAGTAAAAGACGCTAACTAATACTGGAAGTCAAACTAATGCAACATATGATCTAGTGAGAAGTTCTAGTCAACACATAATGTCTTGTACCACCAGAAGTTTTAACCCGGTCAATTGCTTCTGGACATTATAAAAACCTTAAACATAGATTTTTATTGAACTAAATCTAGAGAATATATATTTTTGGCATTTTGAAATTTTTAAATTAGAAATATCGTTTGAAAATGTCATGGCGCACTATACCTACTTACTGGGATGTTTCGTAATTTCCAAAGTCATCGCCCACTTACTGAGGTGTTTCGTAATTTCCAAAGTTATCGCCCACTTACAAGGGTGTTTTGTAATTTTGAACTCACTTACAAGATCTGTTTTGTAATTTTCAATTATATCCCTATAAATATCTTCCGATGATTAAGGATATCATCCTCTAAATCTTCTCCAATTTATCCTTTTAAATTAGTTCAATCAAACAGACTTCATCTACAAGAATTTATCCTCTTTTAGAGTGGAATCATACAAATTGATTTAACCAAACACAATGTAAATCTTCACAATATATATTTTTATTTATTTCTATCTTTCTTATAAACCTCGTACTCTTTTTTTTCTTCGCTGAGCGTGTATAACGTATAGACCACGCCGGCGAAATAATTTTGTATATGTATATAAGGCATAGAGCACTAATTTGAATATATATGAAACATTTTCAAAGAAATTAATAGCATCAAAATGTAGGGCCGACATAAACTATTCTGTGAAGTGGTTTTATCTCCATGCGCGAAAATTCAAAAGGCGAAACTGGGACGATGGATGGGTCCCTAATGAAAGCCAACATTGACGAAAGACTTTCCCATGAAAGTTGCGAGCTTTCAGACATAACAAACAAGCTTTTGGAAATAGGACCAACTATTTTTATTTCATTTTTCCACAATAAAAACTTCTGGTTGTGGCCGTAGGTATCACTATCATAATTGTCATCCACAATGAGAACTGAGTTAGTATCAGCACTTCTGGCGATGCCATTGTTTTGGCTGTGCCTCTGTAACAACTTCTTGGTTGTTTCTGGCCTTTGTACTGATGATCAGAGGTCCTTGCTGATTCAACTGAAGAACAACCTCACACTCGACCCTGAATATTCCAGAAAACTTAAGTTGTGGAATCAAAGCATTGATTGCTGCAATTGGAGTGGTGTAACATGTGACGATGAGGGACTTGTCATGGGCCTTGACCTGAGTGGAGAACTGATCGGTGGTCAATTTGATGATTCGAGTGTTGTTTTCAGTCTTCAACATCTCCGCAAATTGAATTTGGCTGATAACATGTTCAGTTCTGTCATTCCATCTGCATTCAAAAGGTTGGATAATTTGACTTATCTGAATTTGTCAGGTGCGGGCTTTGTGGGTCAGATTCCCATAGAGATTTCTCAAATGACGAGGTTGGTTACTCTTGATCTCTCTTCTTCTCTTTCCTCTTTACCTGGGTATGAGCTGACGCTTGAGAACCCAAATCTACAAAAGCTTGTCCAAAATCTCAGCAGTATTAGGCAACTGTATTTGGATGGTGTAAGAATATCAGCTGCAGGACATGAATGGTGCAGCGCTTTGATGTCACTGCATAACCTGCAAGAAGTTCGCATGTCAGATTGCAATCTCTCAGGACCCCTGGATCCTTCCCTGGCAAGACTTGAGAATCTGTCAGTCATTGTTCTTGAT
>Ga0209700_101183_pt1 | contig 53307 bp, 24 predicted proteins | sample SiratroredBW_FD_187528 | JGI IMG/M metagenome (GOLD analysis project Ga0209700, IMG submission 187528) | Root nodule microbial communities of legume samples collected from California, USA - Siratro red BW (SPAdes) (version 2) | ecosystem: Host-associated > Plants > Roots > Nodule | place: USA...
AAAAAAAAAAAAAAAAAAAAAAAAAAAAAAAAAAAAAAAAAAAAAAAAAAAAAAAAAAAAAAAAAAAAAAAAACTTAACTTTATATATATATGAAAATTATTTCAATAAATGCTTTCAAAAAAAATTATAAGAACTTTCAAAATAGAGTTTTTGTTTGCTTTATATTTTTTACTTTGATATAAAGTTTTTGAGTATTTGCATGCAGAAAACAGAGTCAAAGACTTGCTACTGCAAAAACAAAATGTGCCCTTTAATTATAAAAGGGGTAAGTATGATAGCTTTTTGGTTTAAAATGAAAAGAAATCGAGAGAGGATTGAAGAGAGATTTGTCCCTAACAACTAGGGATGCTATAGGCCTACAACCCTGTCTGCCTCCGTGGCTTCCACACTTCCACGTTTACCTAATAATTTTAGTGTTACAGTGGATTACTTTATCCCGTTATTTCCATTTGTTTGCATAAAATATATTAAAATTTTAAGAAGTTTAAATTAATTATTTTTATTTTCTTTTATTTTAAACATGTTTTTCTTTGAATAAATTAATTTGTTTTTTTAGCAGAGCAATTTGAGTTTTATTATATGTAGCATGAACTTATGTTTAGACACAAAGTTAGAGTTATATAATAAGGAAATGAGTATAGAAAATTATTTTTTTTCTAACATATATATAAATTTATACCAAATATTTATTGGAAATATTCATAACTATATGTTTCAAAACACAAAATGTCTACCTTGTATGTTAAAAAAGAAAAAAAAAATTCTATACGTGAAATTAAGCTAACTTAATTTTATCTATATTGTAAAAATAGCTTTGGTTCTTTGGGTCTATGCATGAAATGAAAATGTTGAAACTTCACGATAATATTCATGAAACAAAACAAGAAGAAAACAGTGATAGAATTAGGAAATGCTTTGTTGGTAATGGTATATTTTAAACTTCAAACTATTAATCAATTGTATAATGTTGGTCAATTCATTTCTTCCGGTATACGTTTACAAACAGTTTTGATAAGCAAGTTTATATAAAAGAAAACAAGTAATTTATAACTCGAATTTTTTTTAAATAACAATATTATTCTACTAACCTATTATGGTAAGTTGTTTTGCGTAATGTTATTAGTGTATAATTTCTTTTATTTTAGTATACAACATCTAATTAGTTAGCATTTTCTTATTTTTCATTGGAGGTAGCTCAATTAAAAATAATATTGTAAAATAATTTATTTCTTTTAATGTTATTATTATTATTACCATCATCTTCACTATTTTAACATGAGTACTCTAATCATTACTATTATTATTAACACAAAATCTTCACTTATGGTAATGTTATTTAAGTGTATTGAATATTAAATAAAATAAACTTTTGTTACGTTTTTATTCTGTAGTATTTTTATCATATTTTGTAGTATATTATGTTTCTATTTTACTTTTTTTTCCCTTTAAAATGGACATTAATAAGTGAAATGTGTTTATAAATTAACTTTTGTAATATGTTTATATTTTTCTGTACATTTTGACTATATTTGTAAATAGATTCAAATAACCTTTACTTCCGTTCAATTTTATTTATTTATCATTGTACACTAAAAAAAAGTCTTTTGTAAAAAAAAAGCAAGAAAAAAGAAAACAAGAAATTTATAACTCGAAACAAAGAGAATGTTAAGAGTGTATCTTTTATCATATTATTTTGAACACAATTTTTGTTATTTACTGACATTTATTTGAAGTTATAAATTATGATCACACTCTTAGAAAAATACTATCTCATCTCATAAATAGTGGCAATATACTTTGAAATCATGTTTAAAGCCCATATAAAACTTTATTTTTTAAAGAAAAATAACCTTGAAAGAAAGCACTTTTGAAATCTTCCTTCCATGAGGAACATATAAAAGTAAGTTGTGGAAGGAGAAAATCAAAGTGGCCTTGGTTCTTCATGCGAACAAGCATTATATATATACGACAGTACACAGCTACTATAGATAAAAAGACATCAATTATGACACTGCTTTACCCTCTGTGTCTATGATTGCAATCTGAGTCCAAAGTTTTTCAAGAGCCAAAGCATACTGGGTCCCTAGAGGTTAGTGTTCACTCACTCTTCTGCTTCAACTCCTACTATTTCATCTTCTTAATTAATTCTCATACATACCCTTTAATTTTCTCTGTCTGTGTGTTCCATCATCAAAATCAATGAATCAATTTATGTCTGCACCTATGAAGCTTCTTCCTCTGGCTTTTGAGAGAAAAAAAAAAGCTTTTTTTGTGTCAATTTCACCTACCCTGTTGCTCCTCCTGTGTCTATTTTCGCCATGTCTCCCTCCATTTGCTTGACTTTATTGTTTTGTGGGATAAAAGCAAATTTAGAAAGGAAATCTCTGGAAGTGCAACTCACTATTTTCTGGAATGAATCACCTATCTTGTTTTCTTCCTCATCTTTTTCCTCTCTTCTTTACACCTTTGTGATATTTGTGAACCATTATTATAAAGCAAAATAGGAAAGTGAATGTGACCCAAGAGAGTATGGAAATCAAATACCATGCTTGGCATTGCAAAACGCCTAATAATTTAAATATGCCACTGCTCCATGGTATGCAATGCTTGGTCTGCGAGCAGGATTAATTGATCATTCCATTTTCTTTCTGATTTTATTTTCTGAGAAAATCCACGTGAAAATCACCATGCTATATGTATAAACTGCCAAGACCACAAGGGTCATTTTAATGATTCTAAAAGGTGTCCTTGTAATATCAAATCTGCTATAGTGTTCTGATTTTTATGTTCTTTAATCTGCAAATGCTACATAGATTTTGGTCTTAAAAGTTCAATAGACCTTCTCGTCTTGTCATTCCAGAATAAAAAGCAGCCATCATGCATGTGAGAATTCTCACATCTCTTTCTTTGCCCTTAATAGTCAAATGAAATTGCCCAGTGGCTGCTATGTTAGATTTCAATTTCATTCTGCCATTTTTTTCGTAGGCCTCATCTTTTTTTGCCTCTATCAACACTTCTTAAAACATGAAAAAAGTAACACCACACACACACATATGAATAGTATGTGATAAATAGTAGATGATTGATGATTATTATGTTCAATTAGTTATACAACTAATCAAGCACAAGCATACTTTAAAGGATCTGATTGAGCATGTGAAGGATTCGCTAATGAACATTATATCCTTGTTTTATTCACAAATAAGATAGGTGTCAGAGTTGCTATAACATAGTTCACTATATTTTTAATATTTTAATTCATCTTAATTATTGCGGGCACATGGTAACACACTTAGAAGAAATTGGCACGAAGCAACACGAGTGCATGATTCTGAAACATCCATTATATTACAGCTAGTGCTTGTGCGGTTTGGGATAACATTAAACAAACAGATAATGAAGCAAAAATATCAGAATTGAAAGTGGCTTCTCACCCTACACTCCAGTGGCTGTGGCTCCACACTTGTCATATACCTACCATATGGTCCATGCCTATTTCTCAAACGAATTCATCTATTCAATCTTTTCAACTCTACAATTTCTTATCTTAAGAAAACCCTTAAACTAAAAGGAACTTGTTCATATGCTAAATTACTCTTTTCAAATTAAAGTGAAAGAGTGAGTTGTGACATCGGAAGGAGGTTTTGGAAGGTTCGAAAGATGTTAAGTGGTGACAATGATGTATAATATGATCAATCTTATCACATGTATTTTAATTTTCACCGATTTTATCGAGACATATGTCTTGCACCATCTTCCATTCAGTTTTGTCCACCCAGCAGCTTCTTCCTCTCTAATTGGGGGATTCAAATTCTGGTTTAAACAAACTAATTGGGATATGAAAATTGCTTTGCTATACTCTCCTCAGGTACTTCTTCCAATGCCCTGGAAATGTCACACAACCCTGATAAAAAGTCCTTCCATTGTTTCTTAAATGGATAATGGGTCATTCAAAATAGTCATGTGAGTTTCTCATAGTGACTTGTTGCTAAAACAATCTATCCAAAATTGGAAAAAACCAATTTCAAATAAATATATATATATATATATATATATATATATATATATATATATATATATTTAAATCCAGAAACCCTTTTGCAGAAAAGGAGAAAATCAGGATTGGTTTACCCTGGACATAGATAGTGGTAACACGAGAAGGTCCTTCGGTGTCATTAGCATGAAACCAAGGAATAATAATAAAAATAATAATGGTGACAATATTATTATTTTATATTTATTATAAATTACTGTATTGTAAATTTATTAATATTTACATAATTTAAAAAAATATATTACAGCAATTTTAATTAATAGTGTATTTTATTTATTTTTATCACATAGTTTTCTATATTTCATTATTATTATTTTTCATCTGTGTACTAAAAATTAGGATGCATCATGCAACATTTTTTTCATCATAATATATATAATCCTCTTCGTTGTCTTTAGTGCATGGAGGAAGTAAGAGGCTAATTTTACTGTTTATGAATTAATATATATATATATATATATATATATATATATATATATATATATATATATATATATATATATTTTTATATATACTCTTAGAGTAATTTTACATCTTTATTTTTGATTTTTGTAATCTAATTACTTAAATATGCAACTTCTAATAAGAATTGAATTGTACACCAATGCACATGCATAAGTTTTGAAAACTAAAATCATGTTGTTTTAATGAAAAAATAATAGTTTTAAGGGATCAGACGTTTAACTGTCTGCTATAGTAAATTCTTCTTGATACCAAGAAGCTTAAAAATATAGAGGCACCTAGTTAGCTGGTAGTGAGCCTAGCTGAGAATAGTTGTAATGTTTTGTGGAAACCTGATCAGATGTCAATTTCTAGAGAAAAAAGTATGAAAAAAATAGAGATATGAAAAAGAGTAGTTCTACTATTAAGGTGCAGTATTAGTTTTGTTGCATAATACCAACAACCCCTCATTAATGGGGGAAGCAAAACATCACACGAAGCCCAAGAAATTAAAATCTGAACTGCATTGCAGAGGAAGAGAGGGGTGCTATAATGTTTTGCTGTAATAAGGAACCCCTATAGCGCTCCAAGTGGGCACCTATGTCATCCTTAGGCCTTAACACTTTCGAGTCATCGCTTTTTCTATGAAGGGTAAAAGGCACTTACATAGCACCCAGTACTAGTTGAGCCTAATAGTACTCCACTACTTCACAAACCATTTTCATTTGTTTTTTTTTTTTTCAACCCCTTTTTACAATAGCTCTTATAGCCATTAATGCGCCTTAAAGACAAGGCTAGGAACCATCAATCATGGAATTATCTAGCTATACTAATCTTAGTCTTAATTAATATCACTTACCCCCGTTTTAAAATTGTAACGTGGCCTGTGTTGTTAGATATATATTTCCTTCACTTCCCTGCCAACAAACAAATACAGAAGAAAAAGAAGATTTTTATAAGAATGAAAAACCTTTTGGCATGATGAAAAGACCATGGAGTTGGATCCTATTGTGGTGAATTGAATGGACTGAAATTTAGATCTGTGGTTTCTGGTTCAGCAACACTTATGCTTGATGTAGGCATATTCTTTTCACGTAGCAGGTCCTATCCATCGAAAGCGAAATGCTTTTAAAAATTCTGTACTTTTTGTCTCTTCACTTTTAATGTAATGTTGTAACAATTTCATTCTTCTTATTATTATTTTATGGCACAGTCAATGTTAAACTTGTGTCACTATTTGATAATTATTTTAAAGCATAAAATAATCTTGAAATTGTCTCTTTGGTTAGCTAGACAGAGGGAGATAATAGGTGGGGATTACAGCAAAGCATGAAGGTGAATGTGGAGTGGTTGTTGTAGTTGCAGAGTGCAGAGAACAGTAACATCATGTTTACCGAGTTGAACCGTTCGTGCATGCAGTTTCACTCTTCAATCTCGAGGTGACTTAGTTGGTTGGTTGGTTTGTTTTCTAGGTGACACCACTTTCCTTCTTCCGCCAGTTTCTCTGTGTCTTGAATCCGCTTGGTTCACTGCACTCGGAGGACTTCTTTTGTTTGACCTTGGACTTGGTGTTGTGGCCAACATTGCAATAGGGTCGGTGATAATTTTGAATTCAAGAAGAGGGTAGTGTTTCATCTCAAAAAGGTTTTGGCTTCTTCTTGTGTATCTTCTAGGTTGTGGTTTGGAATTTTGTTATTCTATTGAGGTGTTATTGGAGTTTGAAGAATACTTTATTGCTCTTTTTTATTTTATATATTGGGATCCTGGTGTTGAGAGGGTTCCCAACATGCCAACAAGTATTGTCATTGGCTGTTTTGTTGAGTTTCTGAGAGGTTCCTCGTACTTGGTCCTTGCTTGTGGTGGTGCCATTTTATATTCAGTTTAGTTTTTCTCCACCAGCTAGAGAAACTCGTTCCCTTGATTTTGGGGGTGTGGTGTATTTAAGGTGTTACAGAAGCAGGGAAAGGGTTGGAGGTGACATTTTTTCTTCTTATGTGGGACATTTGCGTTTGACTGCACGCTATGCTGATCTCTGATGAGGGAGATTGTGATGTGTTTTTTGACTCAGTGGATTGTTTCTCACCGGCTCAAGAGTCTGCTCTGACAGAAGAAGAGTTGGGTTATGAGATTTGGGCGAATGAGCCTGTGAGTGTGGAGGAAAGGAGGGAAAAGTTTTTGCAGGGGATGGGGTGGGATGATGGTTCTTCCAAGATTTGGTCTCAAGAGAATAATACGATGAATTCTGATAATTCATCAGTGAGATTTGGACAGGAGAGGACCAGCGATAATGGGGCAGTTTCAAATACTTGTAGTTGTATTTTGCCTTATGATCAGATTTCTGAGGAGTTGGTTCCCTCGGGAAGGGAAACGATTTCTGAGGCACAAGGCTTGTTTGACGATCAGAAAGGAGGCCCCCAAGATAAACCAGATGCAAGTTTAGAAGTGAAGACTTATGAGGTTTCGTTTACAGATGAAGAGATTAGACATAGAAAATCTGAGGCTCGAGAGGAAGAGAAGAAAAGTTGGTGGAAGCACTTTATGAGAAACAAGAAAGGTAGTTTGGGGAAAGCCAGATCAAAATTGGATTCAGGGCCAAACAAAACTCGTAGAATAAAAGTAAAGCAGAATAAGAAGAGGTGGATGGAGTTCAGTGCACTGTATATTGGGCAAGAGATTAGAGCTCACGAAGGACTGATTTGGACTATGAAGTTTAGTCCCAATGGCCAATATCTGGCCAGTGGAGGTGAAGATGGTGTTGTACGCATAGGGCGTGTGACATCACTAAATACATCTAGTATCTGCTTCAATGCAGAAGACAGTGCTGTTAGCAAAGTGAAACACGGCTCCTCTGGCTCTCAGAAGAAACACTCAAGCCAATCCTTCGTTGTTCTTCCTAACAAGATTTTGAAAGTCGAGGAATCACCATTGCACGAATTTTATGGTCACACCAAAGATGTCTTGGATTTGGCTTGGTCCAATTCAGATGTGAGTTTAATTTGCCAAAGCTTTATAATTTTACGCAATTTATGTTTGCAAACTTTGCTGAATCTGATCTAGAGTTCCTCTTGCAGACTCTCCTTTCCTCTTCTTCGGATAAAACTGTTCGCTTGTGGAAAATTGGTTGTAATCAATGTCAAAGTGTTTTCCATCACAAAGACTATGGTAAGTATTATTTACCGCATATGCTTTGCGTACTTTCATAATTTGCTAATGTGGATATTGCGATATCTTAATCAAACAAGTATAATAAGTATTGTGTCTTGTTCTGACATGGAAACAGTGACTTGCATTCAGTTCAACCCCGTCGACGAAAATTTCTTCATCAGTGGTTCCATCGATGGCAAAGTCCGAATATGGGGGATACATGAAGGGCGAGTTGTTGACTGGGCAGACATACGAGATGTGATAAGTGCCATAAGTTACCGACCAGATGGACAAGTATGCTGTGATTTCTTGACCGAATCTCTGTGATTTTGTATGTCTTGTTACTAATAACAATTCTAGATTCTTTTCTTCATTAGATATTGAACCTATCACTATTTACTTGTGCAGGGGTTTATAGTCGGTTCCCTCACAGGCACTTGCCGCTTTTATGTTGCCTCAGGTATTAACCTGCGGATTACTACTCAATTAAGTCTTGAATTCCCTTTAGAAGGGGGAAATACCAAAAATTATATGAATTAAAGTCTCTAAATAGGATTTCTAATTGTTTAGGAAAACATTTCCAGCTTGATGCCCAAATTCATATCAATGGAAAGAAGAGAACATCTGGCAACAAGATTACAGGCATTCAGGTATATATATATATATATATATATATATATTTCCTTGAAACTTTGCAGTACTAAAATCAATACTTTTCACTTTGCTTACATTTCAACACCCTTATTACATTGCAGTTTTCTCAGAAAAACCATCAGAGAGTTATGATTACATCTGAAGACTCCAAAGTTCGAATATTGGAAGGCGTTGAACTCGTTCAAACATATAAAGGTAGAGCACTAAGCAATATTAATATCTTTAAACAATTGCGTGATTTTTCAGTATGATCATTTGATCTGGTTGCATTAATAGTCAAAACACTGTTGAATACTTCAAGTTTTAAACTTGAGCGATTATTATAGAAATCGTTAAGCATGCATCTTTAAACTGAATGCCTACCTTGTGTATCTAATGAAAAGTTATATGCATGTCAAAATACTACAGAAAGTCTTTATTTTCCACTTACAGATAGTTTATAAAACTAAATCCTTAAGTTGTTTTAGTTAGACCACATCAATATAGCATTGGACCTGTCACTCTGTGATTGCATGAGTTCTTATGTGATCTTTTACTTCACCTATTCTAATTTGTGGCTTGTACATGATTGCAAAAACTGACTGGTTCATTCATAAATTTAAGATAAAACTTTTTTCCACTTTCTACATAGTTACATTTTTTATACTTAAATTCACCCGGAACATTCTAAGTTGGTTGATCATTCTACTATTTGCAGCTCTTCCACGGTCTGGAAGTCAGATGTCTGGTTCATTTACCTCTGGTGGAGAGCATATAATTTCAGTCGGAGGGGACTCTCGTGTGTACATTTGGAACTTCAATGACTTGGGAAACACTTCTTCCAAAAGTACAAAATCCAAGCACTCCTGTGAGTACTTTAGCTCTCAAGGGGCTACTATTGCAATACCTTGGTCTGGCATGACTACACAGCAAACAGGTTCTGGCAATGATTTTGCCCACTATTCTTCAGGAATGCAACACCAACTAGAGGCTGCTCATGGTGTTAGAGAATCAGAACGTTTTTCTTTTGGAAGTTGGTTCTCCATTGATGGTACATGCCGGGGTTCTGTGACATGGCCCGAAGAGAAGCTTCCTAGCTGGGATTTACCTCTTGCAGAAGTTGAATTTGATCACCAGAAGCTATGTATCAAAGACCCTTCACATGAAAAATACGTATCAGAAACATGGGGACTATCCATTGTGGCAGCAGGTTGTGATGGAACCATCAAGACATTCCACAACTTTGGACTTCCCATTAGGCTTTAGAACACTTTGCATTCAAGGTTCTATGGTTTTGCCTTTCCATATATGAATGACTTTGGCAGCTATGAAGGGTGCTTTTGCCTGGTAAAAGATGGAGAATTTGATAGAAGAGTTTGAGGGCCTTGGATTCCTAGCATAACCTACACAAAAACTGAGGCATTGAGTAAGATGTTTATCTGAGCAATGTTCTGCTGAACTACAAGTATTCCGATTACCAAATTCATGATAGATGTCAAACATTCTTGACATTTTCCACGAGTTTGTACATTTACACTTTTAGTATGTCACCGATTTAAAGTGGTCTGCTTGTAGAGTCAGGCCACCAGAACCCTCAGCTTTCTTATTGTAACATTTATTTTTGTGAATATTAGTTAGCTTATACCATAGGTATAGATTAATAAAAAGAAGAAAACTCAATTGAATTTTTGTTCAAGTACCGGCTTTTGTTGCTTTATGCACTTCCCTTTGTTAACAATCATATCTTAACTTTTCTTCTTAACCAAGTTCTTTAAGTTTGAATATGGTTTGCCAAAAAAATTAGATGATTAAGCTTAACTCGTTCATGAGTCCAGTTAAAAATTTGACCTTAATATTAAAATAAACAAAGTTTGAGCTGAAACTTATTTGTTTAATTATTTTTTTGAACTTCGTCAATATAATATTTAATAATTATTTTAATATTTGATAGCTATCTACTAATAAAAAAACGTGTTTAATGTGTAATATGTGAAATTAGTTATTTTAGACTGTTATATTTTTATAACTTAACAAATTAAAAAACCCATAAAAAAGTGAGGGAAAGTAATTATAAATAAAATTGATAATATTTTATATCAATAACATGATTATATAAAAAGAAAATTTCAAAGTCAATTTTTATTCTTAAAGTAATTTATATATCAGAAAAACTAATTGTTAGTATAGGTAACTCTCAATCTTTCAAAGTTTGAAAAGTACCCATTTAAATAATTATGTCCATTCTTAAAGTTGAGTGTTTTCATTTAACTAAACAAACAGTTTTTTTAGTAAGTAATTAACAAATGGGTATAAAGAGTTTTTTTAATAACTTGATTCCTCTGCATCCTATTTCTAGCTCTTGGTAGAAATTTTCTGTTAATGCACTGAATAAAGATAATGTGATAATTAAAATGTACAAGATCGAAAGAAAAGTGCTGGGTGGGTAAACTTGGGGGAAAAAGTGATGCCATTAAGCAGGAAATTAGAAGAGTAGCAAAATAGACTCACTTTGTCTTGAGTGGTTTAGCGAACTAATCTGTTATTTTTTTCTTTAAAAAAACGTATTTTTAAATTTCTTATTTTGTAAAATTTAAATGGAAATATTCAGTTAAAATAACCTAAAGTATATTAATATTTTATTCTATATTTCATTTAAATATTATTTTTCTAAATAAATAATGACAATTACAGTCATATCCTTTTGTTACGATAATAATAGCTAAATCTAAAATGCTATATAATAAAAACTTTAACTTTATGTTTGTTTCCAAGCGAGAAAAGTGTGAGCTAAGAACAGCATAGAAAGTTTAATCTCAAGAATTAAAATAATATAAAATTAGATAAAACGAGAAAAATAAACATTTCAAAGTTTGTGTGATTTGAAGAATATATTGGGATAAAATAATATAAAATTACGTAAAACGAAAAAAAAAAGTATTTCAAACTTTCTGTAATTTGAATAATAGATTGGAATAATTTATTGTGTATAAGTTTTGAAAAGTAATTATTTATATAATTGATTATATTTTAATACTTATGTTTTGTATAATAAAATAAATAAATATTATATTTAAAGGGAAAAGTAAAAAAAGAAAACAGAGGAGAGACATGGGAGGTAGAACGGTTTAACTCCAGCGTTTGGCAAAACTTGTTGATTGGTTGAGGGAGAGCGATTTGTGAAGATGATTCGTCAGCGTGAAAAGGTGCACAACCTTATCCCTATCTTTTCACTCATTGTTTTTCCCCCTTTCTCTAACCCTTGAATTCCACCACGTTCTCTTTCTAAACAATTTCGTAATTTTATACACAATAATTTACTCGTGAAGAACAGCTTATGAACGACCGAAACTAGTTGAGTCAATTTTGGCAGTAGAGTTACTGAGAATTTTGACGATACCGTCGTAGTCAAAGTTTAGCGATTCGATATTGTTCTTTTGTTCTAGTTCTAAAAGACAAAAAGTGTGTGCACATGCATCTAGAATTCGAAAAATCAAATCACAGTTATACCACTTCCGATTCTCAGTCACTTACACAATTTGTTGCTCTCCCTTTCTTCTTTTACTTTACATGATTTCATGTTAACATTAGGATTTGATTGTGTTGGAACACTTTATTTTATTTTATTTAAAATATACTGTTTGAGAAGAAAATAAATAAATGAATTTACAATACACTTTATGAAAAAGATTTTAATTTATCTATAAACTAATTTTAAATGCTAGCAGTTTCCCTAAACGTTTCAGCAATGAAAACATACTTCCAAGCTTCATAAACCAGGCTTCACTTTTTATAATTATCTCAATTTTTAAACACTGAATTTTTCAATTTTATCTATCTTGCTCTTAAGTTAATTTGCTGAGCCAGAAAAGTCTTCTAGACTTCTATAGATGTTAATTATTAAGTTATGGCAATTTAGCATTTAGTTATTAAGTTCTTTCCCCAAGCTCCCCTTGGGGATGCTTCAATTAGACAAGCTAACACTTATTATCACCCTTTCCTACAAATTAATCCATCTTCCCTTAAAAATCACACACACATACAGGTTCAACTTAGGGTTGGCAAGTGTAAGTTGTCGGGTAGTAAACAAATATTAAAAAACTTGGAAATATGTTGGGTGGAAGACTGATTTGGTAGAAGTTTCACCCCCCATTTCTTTATTCTCACACACTGCTATTATTTTTAGGGGTAGCAAAATGGATGGCCAGGTCTGCTGACCAATCAATTACTTGATAAATTTGTGTAATTTTTGTTCAATTTTAAAAATAAAAAATGATTTTAAATAAACACTTAAAAGTAAAAATATTTTTTTAATTTTGAAACCTTATTAATAAAATTAATTTTAATTTTGAATATAATGATTTAATATATAAATTAGAATACATGAATATCTTTTAATAAAAATGGTCTGATTTATGTTAGAGTTTGCTTAATATAATGACTTTTTTGAATAGTCCATCCATTTAATAAGTAATTATTTTTAGCGTAAAGTGATCAATTTGGTCCTGGAAAATATATGGAGGTTTCAATTTAGTCTTAGAATTTAAATAAATTAATATAAAGTTAACTTTCATATCTCATATTCATCTTTCATTTCAAATATCCTTTGAAATATAAAAGTTAATTTTAGTGACTTTATATTTATTTATTAATATTGAAGGACTAACTTGAAAAATATAGACTTTCAAGAACTGAAAAAGATCATTTAACCTATTTTTAGAGTAGTGTGTTGCGTTAATATTAGATGCATCTCTACAAACAAATGCTTTTGCAATTGCTAAAATTGGGATTAAATAAGTTTTTGGTGTTTCCAAAAATTAGTCTGATTAAAATTGGTATCTCAAAAAATCAGTGATTTTGATACTCAATATTTAATAAAATATGTGAATTTAGTCCTAACAGATAGTTATTTTTGAATTAAGGCTTTTGACATGTTAATATTGACACTGTCACATGTTAGCGTATCTACAAATATCTAACTAAGATGCTTAATAATTCAAGAGTAATAAAATTACTTCTATGACCGAATTCATATAGTTAGTAAATGTTAAATATAAAAGATGCTGAATTTTGTTTTAAAATGCAGATTTCAGTAAAGATCAATTTTGAAATTACAAAAAACTTAGTTTATCCAGGACATAGCTATGCGGAGAGGAAGAAAAAGAACAGACATCAGCTTTGAACATAAAATAAGATACAATACTACGAAGTTAAAATAATTTTGACTTCTGAAAGCTTGCATCTTGTTTTCAAAATCCTTTTAAGATTTTGTGTTATAAGTTGCGACTTCATAGAAATTTGTTGCAACTTGTAATTGACCCACATTTGAGTTGCTTAAGTTGAACTAGAGAATGCCTTGTTAACGTGTTCCTGTAGGAGATATGCTAAGGAATAACTAATTTTGCATTTTGCTGACTTTTGTGTTGCCCCCTTTTTCTTTATTTGTTTCAATAGTGGATATGTAAGGAATAATGAATACCAGACCTTGTGATTGTTTTAATGAGTTTGTGTGCTCTTAATAGAAAAATGTTGACAGGACCCTTTTTGTACTTTGCTGCGCACTTTTGATGTTTCTTTTATCTCAATATTCAACGAATTTAGAATTTATCAATGATTATTGATAGCAATATTTTTCCTTTGTTTAAGACATTTCTACTTATAGTTTGTTCCATGGCCTAATATTAAAATGTGTGTCCTTAATTGTCTCAATGAACTTGACAGACAAATATTTGTCTAGTATGTGGTGATAAAGGAGATCCGAAGTGCCACGTATACTGCATCCAATGTAAAGCTTGTGCTCAGCATAGGTATGTGTAATGCGAGTTATCGTTCTCACTTTTAAATAATTGACAGTACTTTGATTTAGGGTTTGGATATTTAATTGGGATGATATTTTTCTGCTATTGGATTTGATATCTACAAAATTTGTTCAACTAAAAGTACAGTCTACATTTCATCAATAACTTTTAAGATTGATACAATGTTGGCAAGGTTCTCAAGTCTGAGATTCGACATAAACTCATGACTTTTTTCGTAGATTTGATTTTACATAAACTCGACACTTTTCGTAGATTTGATCTGTAAATTTTGTTAGAACTTATCTAATATAAAAGCAATATTATTAATGGTACTTGAGTAAATGAGATGGAAAAAATACACTGTAATCAACTTACACTGTTTTACCTTTTATTAGTTATATGGGTACAAACAGAGACAAAATTCTAGTATTAAAGTTGGGTACGTAATAAGAAAAATAATAATAAAAATAATATTACATTTCGACATTGCTTTCACATTGGAGCATATCGACCATATACATGAAGCTTGAAATATATAAACTAAATTATGAGTCTTCTTAGAGGTTTAATTAGAATTTCTGCGAGTTGTTAATTAGAGTTGACAAACTCGGTAATAAGATTCTTAGACAATTATTTCTTTCTAACAAAATGACAATCAATTTTTATATGTTCAGTTTTGTTATGAAACTTTGGATTTGAGACCATATGAAGAGTTGTCTTGTTGTCACAATATAACTTTATCTACTCATTTTTACAAAATTTCAACTCTTGAAAGAGTTATTTAATCCATACAAGTTTACATGTAGCTAGACTATAGATCTATATTCTGCTTCTGCACTAGATTGTGCAATAACACTTTGTTTCTTATTTTTTCAAGATATAAGCCCTCTAAGTAATACACAATATCTTGTGGTAGATCTCCTGTCAATGGGACAATCAGCCCAATTTTCATCACAATACCCTGAGACTTGAGTATTTCCCATGTGCTCATACAACAATCCTTGTCCTGGGTTCCCTTTTACACAGTTGACGACAATGTAAATCACAACATTCTAGTGATCAATGTGAGGTTTCTGTTGACTCACAACTCCCACAAGATAAGAAAGATCAAGTCTTGTTATAATAAGATAAATGAGTTTTCCAAACAACCTTCTATATCTCTCAAGATTTGAGAAAAGTTTACCCCGGTCTCATTAAATTTTAATTTGAGTTTATAGGACTATCAATGGGCTTGCAATTTCTCAGGCCCATCTTCTCCAAAATATCATGAGCATATTTCTTTAATGAAATGATGATACCTTCTTTTGATTGTGACTTCAATACTAATAAAATATTTTAGACAGTCCGTATTTTTGCTCTGAAAATGGCTAAATAGATGTTTTTTCAACTGAGCAATTCTAGTGATATAATTTTCTATAATAATATCATCAATATAGACCATAAGATAAACACACTTGCCAGGAGAAGTATGACAATAAACATTGATAGCTCCGTTTCAATTCAAAAATATGCACAAAATGACTAAATTTACCAAACCAAACACGGGGTAATTGCTTCAGGCCATACAGTGAACTATGTAATTTACAAACCAAACCAAACCAAACTCCCCTGAGCAACCGACCCAAGATGTGCCGATGACAGTTCGGTGTGATTCCTGCACCATGAAGACGGTGTGTGGTGGCGTGTCGGAGAGCTTTTGAAACAGCGACCACAGAAGATGGATCGCACTTGTCTAGGTGCACCTAACTCTGACTTTGTTGGAAGAAATGTGAAGGATAGCAATGAACGATGATCGACGGAGATGAAGGTGACCAAGGCTCTTGATACCTACAACCAACTTGAATAAATGAAATGGAAAAAATACAGTGTGTTCAAGTTACGCTGCATTACCTTTTATTGATGTATATATATGTGGTTATAAATATTGTTCCTGGATGGAGTAACAGGTTGGTGTACAGAGGAAACTGTAAATGTGGACCGACTTCAGGTACTAGGATTTGTCTTTTTGAGTTGGCTTGAGGTGCTCTTTTTAGTTAAACGTTTCATTCAACTCAGTATGAGGGTATCAGGAAAGGTAATCTGACGATGAAGTCAATATCGGTATAAGTGAATAGTATTAGGAACAGTAATCTTATCTGGGGGCACACTTTTATTTATAGAGATAGTATTGAGCTTAATCACTGTTGGTTAGGACTCATGATTAATAATTTTATTTGTTGGACAGATTTTTACTAATTTGTCTTTATTAGCACTTATCCCAAGATTTAATGATGTCATCCTCAAAACTGCACAAGGAACCTAGTTTTGCAGGAGATGATCTCAGGCTAATTTAGGAGATGATCTCAGTCCGACTTCTAGTAGTAGGATTATGGATAGTTTAGTACGTATATATATACATATATTAAACATTTTAGACAACAATAATTCAATCTTTGAACTTTATAATTAAAAAAAATAACAAATCACAATAAAAACTGACACTACTTAGTATTAAATAAGATTAAACTTGCATAAATGACTTAGTTATATATAAACTCAGAAGAATTAATTTCTTTAAATAGTTTGTCTTAATAAAATAATGTCATAATGAATGGCAAAAATTATATTAATTTCAAACTGCTTGACAGGAGAGTTTATGTAATTTTATGTAAGTTTATTGAGTTTATCCTGGTTTACTTAAAATGGAATTTGACAGCGTTAATTCGTTTCTTCTATCTTGTTCGTAATCTCGTAAGAGTTAACTCGAAATTTTGACAACCTTTTAATGTTGGTATAAGACTCTATTACTGCTAAACAATAAAGTATTACATGTGTTGCAACCCAAAAATGTAAAACAAAAAATACTTTCAGCTAATATCATGTGGTTTATTTGTGTTTTGTTTATATGATATTATATGGTATGTCAGAACAGAATTTAAATTTGATTTATTTGTCTCTTCTAGTGTTTATGTATTGGAAAAAATAGGAAGTCATCGCTACTGTGTAATTTTCAAGCTCGTTTATATTGCCCTACAAAAATTTAGAAAAGGGAAAATATTGTTGCTCACATTATAATATGACTATATGAAATAGAATACCGTAGTTTAGAATTAAACAAGAAGAAACAAAAGTATACTAATGAACTAACTGAATGTACGATACATTATATTTTCTAAGATGTCCAAGAGCTGGAGCATATATATTAGGTGCTTTTGTCTAACAAGTTGTAACACATTAACGAGAAGATCTGCCGAATTATAACAATTTCGGCAGGAACTTCTCAACAGTTATGTTTGCACCCCTGATAAATCTACTATGTACCAACAATATAAATTTGCTTGGTCTTTTATTGAATGACTACATTTAGAAGCTCGAAGTTTATAATTATAGGTTATCACTTTATGAGCTTTATTGATTATGATTCAAATTTTATATTTTTAAGTAGCTATCTTCGCTGTATGAATTCAAAGATTGCAATTTCATCAACTAATAAAAATGGGAACTACAACATTTGAACTCTTAGTGTGAAGGCGGTCACTGAAAAAGGTAAACGTTTGTTGATCACTATCAATGAAGCATTAGCAAGCCCATCTGCATAGCCTCCAATCACTTCTGCTGTGCAGGTCACTTGGCACTTCCAGTGTTATTTTTTTATTACTTTATGAAGGAAAAGAATTTATTTGAGAAATTGTTGCTGCATTTGTAAATTCAAATGACTAAATCTATGAGGTTCTAGAGGCTACTCTATATATAATAAACTAGGAGTACAGTTAAGTAGTAAATTTATTAAGGAGCTCAGTATTCTTCTTAGTAGGTTTCTAATTTACACTGCACCAGTTTATATATTGATGTGATCTGAATAATATCAACAATTCATACGTACTTGTGGTTCAAGTGGAGAAGTGAAAGTGCTCCCAAATTGGCCCTTGATGTGATAAAATAAAAATGGAACCTAAGATGTTGTGTACTTCTTTTTCTTGCTTGATATATGTAAAATGTGCTTAACAAATAGTTTATATATTTGCAGTTATTGTTTAGATAAGTTCTATACAGAAGATGATGGAACAATTATCTGGAAATGTGAGGACTGTGCACCACATAATCCTAAAAGATGTGGATCTGAAGAATTGAGAAAAAGCAATCGTTTAACGCATATTACTGAAGCTAAATATAGAAGGATAAAAATGCAAAAGGAGCGTTTTGCAGTTAGAAAACCAAAATCTGCCAGATCATCTGAAGGTTTTCCTGCAGAATGCCTTAGGAAAAATGACATTGAGAAGACACAACCGATCCTTGAGGACAATGACATCTTTTATGAGGAGCCTGAATCACCTAAAGCTCCTATAAATATTTCAGCTGACAAGCAAACATTGGAGCATGAGAAATACGTTGACCCTGAAGCCTTAACGACTCAACACCACAGATATCCAGAATTTAACAAGCCTAGCCATGCTCACCCACTTAGTGATCCAGTTTGGACGTGAGATTTTTGCTTTATTTTTCTGTGTTGAGGCTGCTTTTGTCAACCATTGAAGTGAAGTTGAAGTAATTTATTAAAATTCCCTTAGAGGGTTATCTATGCAACTTATTTTTTATAAACATTTTTGTAGGGGACAATTTATATTGAACAACGCAACAGATTTTGGTCTTGTTGCTTATGTGTCAAGCGAAGCTAGCCCCAAAGTGCATTTGGCAGTTACAGAGCTTCCCACACTGCTTGATGTGGAGATGTTATCGAGGTGTGGTATTTGGCCAAAGAGTTTTGATATGTCTCCTCCTAACGGTGATAGTATTGGTGTCTATTTTTTTCCACATTATGAAAGGTATGCTTTGTCAATCGATTATATTCTTCATACTGACTGGTATCGTAATTTTCTATGCAAACCTTGTTTTTTATATTCTCTTACATCAATTAGGGATGAGTTAATTTTTGATGGTGTGCTGAATGATATAATTGAACAAGAATTTGCTCTGAAGGCAGTCATCAACAACATAGAGCTCCTCATTTTTTCTTCACATTTATTACCTCCATATGATCGGAGTATGTTGGAACCTTAGGCTTTTATTGTAAATTTAGAAAATATGCTGCGTTAGGTATTTAATTCAATCACTTTCTAATTTTCTAGGAATTTGTGACAAGTATTATTTGTGGGGTGTTTTCAAGCCAAGTCAGTCAGTGGGGCATATTCGGTCCAATTAATCTCCTGAACAGAAATAGTTGGTGGCTTCTTAATCTGCCGTGTCAACTCTATGAAATATCATAACAGGTCAGATTGAGCATATTTTCACAGTGCTGTATATAGGGATGTATGTCATATATCTTACACTTTTGCTGTAAATTTAGAAAGTTTGTCATGGATCACTTATCTAGTTTTCCAGGAATTTGTAAAATGCTTTATTTGTGGGATGTCTTCAAGTAACTTTTTAAGCTAAAATGTATACAACTTTTTCATCAACTACGTATAACATTATTTGTAAAGTGCCACGCTTGATAGGTAAAGTAACTTTTTTGCGCGATCTGCTTATAACTATCTCTTCAATAGAAATGTATACTTCTGGATTCTGCAATTCATAATAATTTTGTGAAATGTCACAACTCTTGGAGTTTCTAACTTTTCTGTTATGTTGTGATGAAACTCCATCAACTGTAAATTTGTTTAAGAAAAATGTTCTTTTTTGGCATGCTTTTGTTTGTGTGATCTTAGTTTCCAGCTGCACTTGAAAATAGATCAGTTGTTTCTTTGCTAATGAAGTGTGGGTTAAAGTGTATATGCGTGGTTGGATTACTAATTTGTTTTCCCCTAAAATATTAGAGACCATTACATTCTACGCGAGGTTTATTTCTTTACAGGGCAAAAGGCTCGAAAAGCTTGTCAAATGTTTTGGCATGTGATGATCTGTCTCTCGCACATGTGAAATAGGATGTTCAGGAATAAGTATTGATCTTTTGGGTTTTCGGGAATTGAATTAGTATATGGCTGTTTTCACATCGGATGTGAATTCATGATTTATATATAATTCGAAACAATTTTAAATAACTTCTGGTTTTTAAATTGGGATATGAGACTTTAAATGTTAAATACACAGTTAATATAGGAGTTTGTCTCCATTAATTTAAGATAATTCTTTTAGGTGCATAAATCTGGTTAGATGTATTACTTCCTGTTGATGTAACAGTTGTTTTTACGTGGTTTTAAGTACCTATTATACATGCTTTTGTACTAAAATGTTGTAAATTTTCTCATAAATTACTAAATAGTAAAAAAACTTTTTCATTATATTTCTGGATAAGTCGAATATGAGTGGTATGACTTCAAACAAAGAAAATCATGCTTATGGTAGAGGATTTTAGTGTTTGAGAAAAATTAATTTTGAAATCGTATATACAAAGTTCTCAACATGTATGACTAATATAATTTTTTCTACTAAAGTCGTGTTTTGCATGCACGCTTTTGTCTTCTACACATTATTCTTTTCATTCTACGCACATATTATATTATTTTTCTTTCACTAGCGCTCGTCATCAATTTCTCTTTCCACTTTCTACAAGATGATTACCCACTAGATAATCTAGTGTTAAACAAATAGAGTTGAACAAATAGAGTTGGAAATTTTGAGGAAGGATAGAGTTAGAAATTTAGAAAGAAGGTAAAGGAGAAAAGAAAAAGCTTTTTTATTTTGATGGTGGTTTATCAAAACGAAATTTTATTTTTTTATTTATATTAACTTTTTACTTTAATAATAAAATATTCAAATATCATTTTAATTATATCATTTTTACTAAGAGATAATTTTTAGGTTCTTACACAACCAACTGGAGATTGTAATATTGATAATATAGTTGTTCCTTTGTTAGTAATAATGTATAAATTTTATTGCATTGTGACATGCTCTAAACAAGTGGAAAAACCACATCAGGGCTTCTTTTGTTTAACCTTCAACTATTGCAAAAGCTAAAGGAATATGTTTTTGATTCCCATCTTAACCAACAATTGCTCTTAGCAAAGTGCCATGGTATTTTTTGGTAAAAAAATGTGACATCAACTTGCAATATCGACTTGTAGTAATTGAAGTCATCAATGTATGACTTAAAAATCTAAAGCACATGTTCTAAGATGTAACACGAGGTGTCTTGAACATTGTCAACAACAAAAGGATGAGTCATATATCTCAATTGTGCTCGACAAACTTTCCTGTACAACTTGTAACCACCTTTGAAGATGATTATATGATTCATCTCAGTCAGTCGTTGAATTTCAAGTTTTTCAGTACGCGACCGAATAACCATGATAACTTTTATTTTCTGCAATTAAACTCTTAACTGGGATGGATGATTGACAAATTCTTCCTCCACCTTTGTACCCTCTACCCGCACCTCCATAAAAAAATTTAATTCCCAAAACACTTATGTTGAAATGACCAAAATGACCTTGAGGTGTCGTCCGGTTGTCATCTGCAAACCAAAATGACAACCGGATGACATCCCATTCAGTTCACATTTTTTCGGTTTACATTTTAAAAAAGATGTGAATTGAATGGGGTGTCATCCGATGATCATTTTATTTTGCAAATGATAACTGGATGGCATCCCATCGGGTTTACATTTTACAAAAAAAGGTAAAAGGTAAAGCGGATGGGGGTGCCATCCGATTGTCAAACTCCCCTGATGAGTCATTATTTTCCCCTGTTTACTTGTCTTGTGTACTTATTTTGGTTAGTGATTTGTGCTTAACTGCCTCTTATTTCATCAATTTCACTGTATGGGCTTCATTTCCTGACTTTATTTTATTTATTATTTTTAGGGCAACTTGTTATTTTATTGAGCTTGAAATTAAATTCTGGACATGAGAGTCGTCACACCTTCTACAGCGTTACCACTGCCGCCACATCATTATTTTAGTTTTCTTTTACTTCTTTTGTTGTTGGGCCAAAATTGTGGACTTGGGGCCCATTTGGTTTAGGTTTAGACCTAGGGTGGCGGCTGCAACGAAAAGGGGATTCATAGTTTTACCGTTTTTCATTTTTTTGGGCAGAAGAGTTCTGTTTTTGGCGATTTTGGAGATTCTCGAGCTTTTATGCGATTTACTGTTTTCTTCCTTTTGGTGTTCATTCTCCTTCATCTCATTTCATTTAATCGCAATTATGGAAGGCTAATCTGTTTGGATTATTCCCTTGATCGAGACTGCCTAATTGTTTGAGGTTTGGTGCTTAATCGGTTTCGCCACTTTTTCACTCCCTTTAATTTTCGTTCGTATTTCACTATTTTTCACTAGACCATTTACTCTTAGTGATTCAGTAATTTCGACTCTATCACGCTTAGTGAAAAGAGTCACGAGTTTTGCGGATTAGGATTAAAACTGCGTGAACGCTTGTTTTTGTTTTTGCGTGAGGGTTAATGTGTTTAGAAATCTGTGATAACAGTGTAGTCGAAATCAAGGGGGTAATCTGTTTAATTACTGTTTAAGTTTCGTTAATTACTATTTTATCGAATCTGTTAACCCCTTGTTTAGTGTGTTTAAGCTCTTTGACAGAAAAATTAGGTCCTTGGGAGATGACCTAGGAGTCACTACCTAGCACTGCATTTTCATAGGTCCTTGGACTGCATTTTCATTGCAATTATTTGACCGGATGTGGCTTCGATCATCCCCAATCGGCCAAAGTCACCGTTCGCCGTTGACAGCCACCTAATCAACAAATTAACTACTCTAATAAACAATATCACTCACAAATTGCTAATAAACATCAATAATTGCTTACCTAGGACTTGTTTGAATCTTAACTACTCTAATAAACAATATCACTCACAAATTACTAATAAACATCAATAATTGTTTATCACTCACAAATTACTAATAAACATCAATAATTGCTTACCTAGGACTTGTTTGAATCTTTAATATAAGATTTGGATAGTGTGCGATAGCGGAATGACGAATGAGAGTTATGAAGGTGAAGAAATAGAGGACAATATTAACTTTTTCAATTTTAAAGTAAGGGTATATATATAATTTCATGTTCACTATGAAAGTATAGGTGGGGTGGAGGAAGAATTAGTCTGAGTGATTTGCCTTCACAAAATTAACCAAAATAGAAACATTGACAACTGTTAGAAATTGTGTATCTTGAACATGTTTAACTAATTAAAGTTATTCTGAGGTTAAACAATTTCAGTTATATTTTTATTAAACTAAAATTGTGCTCTATAATATAATTTAAGTGTTGATTTTTCTCATAAATTAAAATTGTACCCACGAATTACGTAAACACATAATATTTTTTTTACCCATTCTACTAATTTATTAAAAAAATTATACCGGTGAAAAAACTCTTGTGCACTAATTAATATAGTTCATCTTTATATTTTTTTTCCAAAAAGATATTTTCCATTAAATCACAATAGGTATGTGATTTAACTTGTTTGAAATCGTATTATAAAGAATATGGATAATTTTTTTCTAATCATTAAGCAAACATATCAAGGAAAAATAAAATGAGAGATAAGTTAAATTTATGCAAAGATTAAAGATACAAATTTAGAGAAGTTATATAAGTGAATTTGTTACAAATTAATTTATATAAAACATCATTTTAGTTTATACATTTTATTTTATTTCTTCTTTTTTATTTTACTTATAAGTTTTAATGAAAAGGTTTATCTAATAGTAAAAATATTAAATTTGAATTTAAGTTTATTAAAAACTTATTTCAATTCAAATTTTGACAATCCACCCCATTTCTAAAATTATTTCAAGCTGGTTTCTGGATTATTTTATATTTGGAATAAAACCTTCTATTTACATCAGCCCTAACAAAAACTTATTGTAACGTTTTGTGTCACTGGACGTTATTTGAAAAGCAACTTATTGTTATTTTAGACGTTAGTTTGCGATGTACATCTCAAATGTGAGGCCACACCCATTTAGCTTTATTAATGGCTCTCACATGCATTTGAATTTTCCATACATAATTGATCTTATTACAAGCAATTTATTATGTACTTAGGAGAGTGTATTTGCATACTTGATTAGGATAATATTGATTTTGTAATTTTGATATTTGTTAAATATGTTTTTGAAGTAAAACACTTTATATTTCATTATTTATTCTAAAATTAATTTTAACATTGTTATTTGAACAAATGAAATAATTTTGATCGAAATTAAAGTATGATTCAACTTTATTTTGACAAAAATGCAAAAACATCTACCAACTATGAAACTCATGCAGAAGCCATTTCTAGAGTGCAAAGGGAAATGTTGTTAGTCCTATTATATTAATAATGAATTATTTTCATAAGTTACCTTTAAAAATAGTCAATAAATATGTTATTAGTTATTTTCTTAAATCCTCTTAAGCACTTAAACAATTCAAGTACCTTATTAATTTGTTTACTTTATTATCTAATATGTTATATAAATTTTAAAATAATATACATTTGATAATCATTAGTTCGAATAAAGTTCAACTTTGGTTGCGATAATAAACCATAAATTAATAATATATTCATTAGTTTAATTAGCAGTTTATTTAATTTCATGATGATTGCTTACCAATATTTTGTTTGACTTAACCGCAATAAGGTTCCCTGATGAATAGTGAAATTATTTTAAAAAACAAGTAGTGAAATTATTTTAAAAAACAAGTATAACGTATACGTTGTACTTCAAAATAAACAAGATCTTTCACGTGTAAAATAAGCTCCTTTTGGTTCTAACCCCTACAGGAAGAATCACTTAAATAAATTCCCTTATACATAGTCATAAGTTCATACGAGAATCCCCTGCCATTCCTTTTTAAATGCTACCTCTTGAAATTCTAAACCACAATAATTTCTTTAACAAGTAGAAATGTTCATGTTTTGTTGATCTTTTAAAATTTTTATAGAAAATGGAAGATTACAAGTGTTTTTTTTTCTGTTGCTAATTTAAATTCGCATGTAAGTTTACTATGAATTTTAAATCTGCAAGTAAATTTGCTGTAAATTTTAAATCCGTAAAAAACACCCGCCATAAAACCCTCAAGTAGATAAATTTCTTACTAATTTCATTTACAAAAACAAATTGGCATAACATATCTTATATATTAAAAGAATTTATTGTCCTCCTCTTGATGTGATTCAGTATGAATTAATCTTATCTCAAAAAATATGAATTCAATGACTTTACAGGTGGAACAATATAATAATAATAATAATAATAATAATAATAATAATAATAATAATAATAATTTTTTGTTAAAGATTAATTTGTTAAGGCTGTTATATGAAAGATTATGAACAATAACTTCGAGGTAAGTTGAATAATTAATATTAAAATATTTAGTGGGACTACTCATTTATTAATTAATAAGTAAGTTGAATAATTAATATTAAAATATTTAGTGGGACTACTTATTAATTAATTAATATTTAATATGCAGTTTTTAAAAAAAATGGTTCTCAATAAATGTTTAGACTTAGTAAAAGATAATTAAAAATCTCAGTAAAAAAAATAACAATAATTTTTTTCTATTTAATTATTTAATGGTAGTTTAACATACTTTTGTAGTTATTATATTTAAAAATAAGTTATTTTAATTTTAAAGAGGTAAGAGTCTATTAAAAAGTTAATATTATTTTATAAGAAATGTTAAACCAATAACTTCACCGGAAAATAATAATAATAATAATTTATTAAGATTAATTTGTTAAAAGTTATTAAAACCAACTCAATATTTATAAAGTATTATGAACAACAATTTGGATTACAAGTTAAATTAGTAACATTGGTTATTCAATTGAGATATTCATCTACTAAATGCATTTTTTAGAAAAATAATAATTTTATAAAATAAGATGGTTTTTCGTAGACGAGACAACTTCTATTTGAATTAGTCAAGAACGATAAAAAAAAATCTCAACGGCTAGAATAATTATATTTCAAAATAATTTTATATTTTCATAAATAATTTATGGATTTATCTACAAATATTTAATTAATTTCAAAATATTAATAAAATTCGTATTTATTTTAAATTAAGTTTGAAACCATAATTACATCTTTTAAAAATAATATTTATTAAAATATATTTAAATGAAAGAATATATCACAGCAAAAATAAACAATATATGCTTAAGGTATAGATAGAACATTCACAAGTTCATCTAAAAGTAAAATTGTTAGAGGAAAATAACACTTATGTTTTGTTTGGTTGAATAAGTGAATTTGAGATGAAAGTGTGTGAAAAATTAAGTTGTTTAGATTAAAAGAAAAATTGTGAGATTTGAGTAAAAAGTTTGTGAGTGATTTGATAAATGTGATAAATATTTTAATTTTTTAATTGATACAATTGTAAAATAAAAAATAATTGAAAATAAAGTATTAATTTGTTGGATATAATTAATAAATTATTATTTTTTTATTGACAAAATTATAAATTATTTTAAAAATTAAATTAAATTATTATTCTAAATAAATTTATTCTAATTTTTATTTTTTTTATTATTATTATTTATGATTTTATTATGATTATTAGTTTTTAACATTAATATTATTAATATTTAACTTTTACAATTATCTTATTTTTATTATTATTTTATAAATTTATTATTAATATTTTTATTTTTTATTTTATTAATATTTTATTATTATTATTATTATAATAATATTTAGTATTAATAAATATTTTTATTATATTATATTATATAATTAATTATATGTATTTTATTATATTATAAATATAAAATTAATAGTAAAATTAATTATATAAAAAAATTAAAGAATTCCGATATTGCAAATCTTCGCAATATGTGAAGAAAAGCTACAGTCAAAAATTGTCAACGTTTTGAGTTTTTTATTATTTTTTTTAATTAATCGAAATATGGCTTTTCTCCCTTTTCTTCAAAATCGGTTCGTCTTTACAAATCATCACCTTCAACCAAACATACTATTAATCTTTTTTCAAAAAGTTAGGTTTTTAATCAATTTTAATTATACATAAATAGGTAATAGAGTCATAAATTCCTTGTACATTTTTCTTTTGTTGAATTAAAATGAAATCAAGAAAACAAGAAATACAACCTTTTAACATTATAATTTAGAAAAGTTATATTTTAAACTAAAACAACCATTTAATAATAATATTATAATAATATGAATAGATGATTAATAAATTAAGCAAAGTTGTCATCTAAGTATATTTTTATGTCTTTATTGGAATTTGAGAATGAGTAGTAAAAGATTGAAAAAAATAAAAGGAAAAAAATAAAATAGAGAATGAGATTATTTGAATTAAGGAAAAATATGAAAATAAAAAAATAAAATAAAAAATCTTCTGAGTAATTTGTTTATGTAAGAAAATTTAAAAAATTATAATTATATATTTAAAAATGATCAAATATTGTACTATTGTTGTGTTAAAAGTGAAATACAATTAAATATTAAGTAATATTTAAATAGCACTCGTGTTGGTTAAGCTGAGCGGGATATCTGTTTATAAACCCTAAATCCATCATATATTATTTCATACCTGTTAGTATCCCCAATTTCATCAAATAATTTGATAAATTTTTTTAAATATTAAATAAAGTTGAAATAAAATGAAAAGGAAACTGAATTTAAATATATATCCTAATTTTAAATATAACTTCCTATATTGAAGTATAAGTCTACACTTTCTAATTGGCATTCGTTAATGGTAAAAATATTAAATTTATATTTTTTGATTTTAACATAAAATTATAATTTAAAATTGTAATGCTGAAAACAAACTTGAAACAAAAGAAAACGAATTTGTGTAACATTGTCCATGGTTTAATTTTCAATTTGTATATTAAATACTTGTATACATACATAATAACATATTCTCATAATCAATTATGCTTTAATCCATAATTAATTATGTCTTTAACGTGCATATCAGTGAGATGTCAATCAAACCAACATATATATCCCTTCAGAACCACAAGAACAGGAACTATGTTTTTATATGTAATGATAATTTGGCATTATAGACTTTGTCCAAGTAATTTTCACTCCAAATCATGTCTCAGCTCCAAGATGAGTGTAAATATAATAACTATTGCTTTCTCAGCATTTCCAAACAAATAAATAAAAACACAAATGTATTTCCGTTCAAATTATACAAATAAATTCATGTATTTCCGTTCAAATCCACCCCTTTTCTTTCTACGCCGACAATAAATAAGTTGATGCAACAAAACATAAATTTTCTATTATATATAATTTTTTTTAAAATTTAAGCATGTTTAATAAAAAGAATTTAACCCAATACAACTAATGTGATTAGGAATAAAGTCAACAATGCCAAAGGACATCTATGGAGATTGTGCATCCTTATAAAAGAGATATGAAACATTCTGAATTAGTCTACAAAAACATTAAGACTAGATGGATTGAATGACATTTATAGAACTTGAAGCAGAATATTTCCTCCTGCATTCATACATAGTTTTTTTTTTTTTTTTTTTAAAGTATTAAACTGGATTGCATCTTATTTCTTATTTTATCAACTCATGACAAGTATAGGAAGAAAAGAAATAGAAACTGCTGTATTTATGACAAGATCACAACACTTAGACACATAATTCGGAGAAAGACAACAACATATTGAAACTCTGCATATAGACATTGTAAGTCATAGCAAAGAAAATTTAGACAAAAGTGGTGCTATAAGATTGAGTAGTGGATAGTAAATGTGTTTAAAACATGTTTCATCGGATTAACTTGGTTTAATTTAAAGAGAATTTCAATATGTTTGGGTTTCAAAAATTAGTTTTAACCTATTTTCGGGGATCCATTTGAATGATAGTTTTTGTTATTATCTTAACATTTAAGAAAGATTCAACTATCTATTCACTCTATAATTGGTTGTGGAAGTCTTTAATTCTATGATTTTAGTACACAAAATCACAAGTAGCACATAATTTATTGCAAATTGTTTATTAGCTACCATATTTGTCCAATGTCATGATATTTTGTTAGATAAGTTTTCTAGATAGCATTCATATATTCTTTACCTGTCCTATCCCAGCAATAAATATAGATATATTGTATTACATTATCATTTTCATTCAAAGAACTGTACAGCTTAATATGATTTTCACCTTTATTTTTACTCTTATGATGATATCATCTCCTTATACATTATATGATATTTGAAATAGATTAAATAATCTCAAGAAGAAGAAAATTGAATTCTAATCTACGTCAAATCCTGGACTCAAATATTATTATGTAAATTTCATGATCATGCTTTCTCACACACATATACATACATTCATATATATATATATATATATATATATATATATATATATATATATATATATATATATATATATATATATATATATAACAAAATAACATAAAAAAAGTTTCAATTTTTTTAAACTTTACCTCTATTACCAAATCCTAGGATATTTACTCTTGCAGTTTGAAAGGGACGTGGCCCATGCTTCAATATATGTCATAACTTGAAGACAGGTGCAATGATAAATTATGTTACATGATATAATTACCTCATAATCTTATTTCCTAATTACAAAGAAAACATTTTTAGCTCTTGGCAAAGAATATCTTTGATTAAGAAAAGATAAATTTAAAGCCATGCGTAGAGTAAAAGGTGGTGAAGAAAAATGGAACCATGGTGCTTGAACTATATTTCATTCTAGATTCTTCAATTTATATCTGTTTTATTCGTTATTTTTGTTTTGCACTACATTATGTTCCTTTTATTTACTTAGTTGGCATGCTTTCAAAATTGTGTCACCATAGTTCAAGAATGTATAATCTAAGAATTGGTTAGGCCGCGAGTTTTGTGAATCTATATATTTAAAGATCAAATCTATATATTTAAACCACTCCAATCATAGCAAAATTTCAAATCAATTAATCTTTAATCAAACTAAAGTTATGGCTAAACCAATTTTCTCATAAAAAATTTATAAAATAATGAAATTGACCTTTTTCTATAAATTATGTTAATTTGTAAAAAGTTTCTTAGCTAATTATTCTAAATATATATAGAAATTTTAACTTATAAAAAAAATAAAATTTACTTTTATAATACACTGTTCTCTCTATATCTGTTCCAAGACTTAATTCTCTTTTCTGACAGTTTTCAGCATTCATATAAAATAAAGACAAATTATATTCTTTCTTGAATAAAAAAACAATAACTACCACAACCGTAAAAATATGTATTACAAGAAATTCTGAAATGCAATTAGAAAGAGGTGAATGAAGAAAGCATGTGAGTTAAAAAAAAATGATAAGAATAATTAGTAGTTGTGTGGAAGCAGAAAACGAAGCAGGGAAATGGGAAAGTCTTAGTCTTCTTTTTTCTACAAGTTGTACAAAAACGGTGGCACTACATGGAAGAAGAAGAACCACTAATGTCAAAATTCTCAACAATCACCAAAACAGAGTGAAAGAAAAACCTATTATTTGTCGAAAACTCTGAACAGGTTCGGTGACGGTTGCGGCGACGCCGCGGCCGTGGGAAGAAACCCCGACGGACTCGATAAAAAGTTACTCGCCGGCGACCTATACGACTGGGAAAACTCGTTCACATGCGATGCCATTTGCGCCTCTATCCCCGGCGAAAACATCGTCGGAATCGGCGCCAAGGTCGTTGGAATTGGCGGGAAGGTCGAAGCAATCGGCGGGAAGGTCGTCGCAATCGGCGGGAAGGTCGTCGCAATCCGCTGGAAGTTAATCGGAATCGGCGGGAAGGTCGTCGGAATCGGCGCCAATGTCGTCGGGATCGGCGGGAAGGTCATCGGAATCGGCGCCAATGTCGTCGGGATCGGCGGGAAGGTCATCGGAATCGGCGCCAATGTCGTCGGATTCGGCGGGAAGGTCATCGGAATCGGCGCTAACGTTGTCGGATTCGGCAGCAATGTCGTCGGAATCGGCAGCAAAGTCGTCGGCGACCAATACGGCGTTAGCGCCTCACTCGCCGGCGAAAATATCGTTGGAATCGGCGGCAAGGTCGCCGGCTCCGGCATCGATATCCCTGGAAACTGACCGACCTGTACTCCCTCATTTAACATCGACTTCGAGTCATCATTTCCGCTGTGCAAAACCTTCTCCCTCTCCGACGGACTCGCCTTCTCAATTGAGGCCAGACTCGCTGACGACACGTCCTCGAGTCCGTCCGGTGGGTCCTCGCCGGAGTGTAATCCTGTGAGTCTCTGCACGAGGTCCTTGAAGTGGCAGGGCGAGACGCGGATGATTCTGGAGGTGTCGGAGTGGATTACCACCGGTTCCCGTTGGGGCCGGTTCTGCTCCGGCGGGCTCTGGGCGGCGGAGTGCGGCGGCGGCTTCTTGATCTTGTGCGATTATTTCCTAACTTTGAGAGGCGCTGGGCGAGGCCCCCGGACCTGAACCTCTTTCTTGGACGGCGGGGCTCCGCCGGCGGGAAACTTCGGCGGGTTCATGCCGAGGGAGGGAAATAATCTGGTGAGGTGAGTCGTAGAGGGAGGGTTGTGTTGTGAGGTTTAGGAATGAGAAAGAGTGGAATTAAACAAAGCTTGGAACTTAATTGAGTTACTTTTGGGACAAAATATTTATATGGTAGTTTGTTGACTTTTGAGGGCAGGTGTGTTGACTCCAACCCCTTTTTTGTGTTATAATATAAATATTAATCATAACGAATTAAGACTAACAACTTATGATGTACATGTGTTTATACCATCACTAAAGAATAAATTTGGGGTTAATTGAAGTATGTAATTATATCCTAGCTAGATCTAACACTTAGTTGTAGATCCCAAACTACAATTACCATAAGAGATTAGTGTTTAAAGATTTTTATTTTTAGAGGCAGCAATTAAGTTAAAGGGTTACTGTCACTGTAGTGATGTCAATTGAAATGTTAAACTGATCAATTTGTTAGATTACAATTTCTAAATATTTCTTCTTAAGGAAGACTGGCTAAATACAGTTACCAATATATAGTTTATAATGTTTTGTTTGTTATACTATTAGACTGGTTTGATTTTATGCATTGTCAGTATTTTATTTGCATGTTTTGTTTAAATGGAATGTTATATTACGTTTAAATTTTTTTCCATCCAAATACATTTCTTTCAAAACTTGTTATGAATAATTATTTCAGAAAAATAAAAGAATTCATTACACGAACTTTTAACTTAAATAACAATGTTCAAAAATGAAAAGTGGACAGATTTATATTTAAAAGAAGTCATGATGCAATAAAGGTAACGTGATAAATTAATTTTTTAAATTTAAATTTCAAGATAAGATAATAATACAAAAGATAAAGAAAATAAATATACTTAATTGCTTATACCATAATGAACTATGTTTAAGAAGAGATGTTTTTGACCATTACTACACAAACAAATATAAAACACACTAAGATATTATCTTAAATAGGAGAAAAAAGATATAAGAAGGAAGATATGAGAAAAAAAAATGCATGGAGAATGTCCTTTTCAAATTCTAAATAATGAAAATCACATTAAGGAAATAATCACGTATCAATGATCCAACATACCCATCACAAGTGATATTGAGAGTCTTTATTCCATATATCTACAAAGGTATCTTTCTAGTAATGTAGTCATCGTCATCCTTTCATCAATAAGATAATGATGGTTGAATTCCTAACTTAGTGGAAAGCTCTAAGCATTAATCAGTACAATGACACGACTTATCTGACAAGCACGTTGACATTTATGTGACTCAAATGGGTCTATACAACTGATGATGTTGTCTTTCATCATGTTTTTCTTACATTGTTGATGGGGCGGCCCTTAGTTGGTTTACCCACCTACCGCCAGACTCTATTGACTACATTGAAACCCTGGTGAGAAACTTAGTATACAATTCGTAACAAGTCAATCGTACCATCACTTCCCTAGCCCTAGTCAACATCATAAAAGAGAAAAGTGAGTCATTATGTCTTTTTATGAAAAGATTCGAAAAGGTGTCACTATAGATTCATAATCGAAACCCTGAAATTGTGGCCATTCACCGATAAGTGTGCAAAAAATTAATAATCGGCTTAAAGAGGTTAAGAAGACGTGTTGCGAAGTTCATACAATTAGAAGAGCTCCACGAGTTTTGCAACCAGGTAAGGGTAGATAATGGAGTCAACAAGGGGGAAGGGAAAGAAAAGATGGGCGCACAACAACCCTTCACCAAGCCAAGGGAAAATCGATAGCTGAGGTTCCCTTATTATACCTTGCTAAATGTTGACAAGGGTAAGATTATAGATGAGGCTCTCAATGCCGATCTCATAACGATTTTGTACAAAGAGTCAATGCCTCACAACACTGATACCAACAAACACTATCGGTATCGCCGACACTTTGGATAGACAACTGAGAAGTGCATAACATTGAAGGACAAAATAGAAGAATCAATCCAGATAGGACATCTTCAAAAGTTCATTCAGTAAGAACCACGTTCCATGCTGAGATCCCCAGGACGAAGAGAAAGACGACGTCCCGAGTATCATACATGTGATAGACAGAATCCATCAATGGGATGATGACCGATCAAGACCCACTCGGTGACCTCACATTGAGCAGGAGCAAAACAAAGACACCCCTCTATAGGGATTAATTAACACAATAGTCGAAGGGTTCGCTAGGTGAGGGCCTTCAGTCTCAGCTAGGAAAAAACACCTTCGGGTGGTGCAAGCGGTGAATGTGGTTGTCTTGTTGATGAGGCGTAGGATGCCTCTCATCTCGTTTACCGATGCCGACTTCAAGGCCATTGATTCAACCCAAGACAACCCCATGGTCATAACTATCGAGATTGAGAACTTTGCCATGATGAAGACCCCAGTTGACCAGGAGAGCTATGTCGACATCCTTATTGGAAGACTTTCAAGAAGTTACAATATACCAAAGTTGGGATCCAGCCGTATGATGACCAAATTGTCGGTTTCTTGGGTGAACGAGTAGACACCTAATGATGGAATCCTTGTTGTATGCCTCTATTTTCAAACTAATTAAGCCATGGAAAACTGAGCAAACAATGGGTGGAACAATGCAATGCAGTATGGACAAAAATTGAGTGATTCAAGTCAGCGAAAACTTCATGGAAATGAAAGCAATGACATGTTGTGATTGAGTGAATTAGTGGACCAATGAGATTGAGAGAGGTTAGGTCAACTCTTAATTGGAATTTCTAAGCTAGACTTCTAAGAGAAGCTAACAAAGATGGAGCTCAAGAACCAAATGTGCTGGAAAATTTCAACAACATAACACTAGTTCAAATCAAGCTTAAAATTTACAACATTATGCATTCCTATTTATAGAGTGTATTCCCACTTTAGCTTTTAGAGAAAACTCTCTAACTCTAACTTCTATGACAAGTTTCTAACCCTAGCTTCTATGACAAGCTTCTCAACCCTATCTTGCACCCCAAGGCTCTCACAAGGTGATGACAAGTGACACAAGGAAAGACCCTCTCCCATATCCGATCTTGGATCACTAACATTATTTATAGGCTTTAAAGCTCAACATCTTACACTACATGACCCAAAATACAAGGCCCAAATCTCTTCTACTTTGTCCAAATTATTCTAAACTATTCTAAATAATTTATAAAATTTAGAGGACATCTCCTTGATGCTACATTTTCTCCAAAGTGATCTCTTCACGGTTGTATTTGGTCCTAAGTAGTTGGTTGGAAGCCCAAACAAGCTCAGATGGACCCAATCTTCTGAAAAGATCTTGATTTACCCTTTGCCTCTTTGTCCTCTTTATTCTTTGACTAATGTGGTTGGGGCATATTCCATCATCCCCTCCCTCCTGAAAGGGATATGTCCTTAGATCTTACAATGTGTTACGTATAGAAGCCTTATTATTGCTTGTTTATTCATGTTATCCTCCCCGCTCAAACACCATTTTGTAAAAACATTAAAATAGTAAAACAAATGGCATATATACAAAACATTTAAGAATGAAAGTAAAATTCACAAGAAACAGACTCCTAAGGTCATGGTACTCCTTATTAGATGATGGACAAAGATTTCTGACCCAAAGAGCATTTTTCTTTGTATTTTTCTTTGTTTGGTCCCTGTGAAGTTTATCAATATTTTGATCTTACTAATTACAAGCAACTCATAACAAAGTTTTTCTATAAATGAGGGTTTGGTGTCAATGTCTAGCTCAGCCTTAGACACATATGTTTCTTTATACAATACCTCACAAAGATTTTTTGTGAATGAGGAGTTTATGTCAGTTTCAAATTCAACCCTAACAAAGGTTTCTCTTTAATTAACTCCTCACAATGTATTTATGTGGAAAAGAATTCAATATCTGATTCAGCTCTAGACAAAGGTTCACTCAACTTCTCATAGTATGGTTCTAAAGAAGAGAGCTTTATATCATTGTTTGGTTCAGCCTCAAACAAATATTTTTCTTGTGTTTCTTGTTCTTTACTTTCTTTTTCTCTCTTTTTCCTTCTAAATCTTTTTATTTAATTTTTCTTGTCTAAGCTCTATCTTTTTAAGTTCTTGATCTAAACAAACTAGATATTTTTCTATTCTTTCTATCTTTTCCTTCTCCACTTCTTTCTTTTTTCAAATATGAAGGCGAAACAAATTTTCTTCTCATGCACATCTTTAACTGATGCCAATTCAAAATTTCTAATTTTGTAACATCATTTTGTCTTTGTCTCCACGAAGACATGATATATTCTTAAAAACTTGAAGTAGCCATGGATAATCTTCTATATTTATCTACAGGTGACATTCAAAAAGTTTCTCATCCTAAATATTCCTCAACATTTTTATGTCCATAGAAAATAGGGAGGTTTATCTCAGGCTCTATAGAATGGAAATAACTTCTATGATTATATATAGGGAATGATTTATAGCAAGAATCAATACACACCTTTCTTCTCTTAATGCTCTCACCTCAGAATTTGTCCTTTTTTATGTACTTGATCCGCTTGGTTTTGTTTTTGATTTTATATCCTTCTTCCTCAGGGTCTTTAACTCTTCCTCAACAAAGGCAAATTGAACCTCGGTGTTAATTTTCAAAGATCGAATTTCATTTAAAAAATTTCTCAAAGTCATATTTGTTCTCATTGGATTCATTGCCACTATGATGAGTAGAATGTCTATACATCTTTGAGTTTTGTGTAATAGGTTTTCAAATTAAGAAAGATCAAGTCTAGCACACTAGGTGGAATTTCCAGGAAAGGGGGTGTGTCACTTGGACAACTAAAGTACCAGGCCTTTCCTAGCCAGAACCTAACTCCAATGCGCTCTTTAAATCTTTCTTGCAATGAAAACTCTATAACACAAACGATGGCAACTCACACTACCAAATCAAACAACATTTAAACAACAAAAGTTAAAACTAGACGCGTGGAGCAAAAATCAAAAGAAATTAAAAGAATTAACTCACAAAGCTTCAAAGTAAACTAGGAGTGCCAAATGGTGAGGCTCATTGGCACCATGGACTTTTGAGACACACTCACAGTCTAAAATGAAATATTAATCCACTAATAAAATTGTGTTTACAACTTACAACTGAAAAGAATAGAAACAAATTGCTTACTGAAAAATTAAATTCCTATATTATGCACTCCATGTGTTTGATACAATGCTTCACAAGTGTTTCACTCCACTTTCCAAGTTTTTAACTCTACTTTCCAAGTGTTTAACTCTCACTTCAACTGCATTTGGGAGGCTTATTTCTTTGTGAACTTCTCTTGAGATGCTAAACTTAAAGAAAATTTCCAATTTGCAAATTAGTTCTAACTCATGCATAATTTCTCTTTCCCAATGTCTAATTCACTCAAGAAGCCAAGAAAGTAAAACAATAAAAGTTTAAAATTTAAGAAAGCTAAGTTCAAATTGATTAATTGATGACAAATTTCAAGAAATGTTGAAAAATTGGACAAAACAAGGAATTAAGATACTAAATGAGAGTAGGCACTCAAAACGAACTCCTAATGATTAGCATAAGAGTAGATTACAACAATTTCTAGTTTTGGCAACGCTTGTTGTTTGATTTATTTCTAATGATTTACAATGTATTTTTCCATGAAATTTTAAACACAAGTGCTCAGCATCATACAGAAACTTCTTGCACAAAAATTGGATCAAAAAGGCACTTGAAAAAATTGTAATAATATGAAAAGCAAGAGCAATATTTTCACGTTAAGACTTTATTTTAGCTTTTGGCACCCTGTCTTTTTCTATTTATCAATTTTTTTTGCACTTGTAATCTACATGTGCCTTTTTTAAAAATACATTATAGACGTCTTAAGCTATCTTTACACAAAATTTCAAGTCAAGATATGATCTCATATGCTTGTATTACGTTTTTTGAATATCACAGTGCGTTTCAGCAAACAGTTTACGTGCAAGGAATGAAAACATAAAAAATTTAAGAAAATTGACCATAAAAACAAGTCATAATAGAATTGTGGACTTTTAGGAACTTAATAATGATATAATAATAAGCATTGGAGATGAAAAACGGAAAATTAAAAAACATCCAAAAGCACAACTTTTGCTAGACTTTTTATCAAACACTTAATATGCAGCAGTTTCACTTAGACATTTAATCAAACACCTAATCTACTAGCACATACAGTGGAATTGATGACATTTTTCAGTTAAACATTACATGGACAACGTGTATACAGATTAATAAAAAAAATGACACACAAATATAATTAAATGATAGAAAGACTCAACCAAAACTAAAAATGCTACTATAATAAATCGAAAAATCCTATGGCACTGTTTTAAGATGGTTCAATGTAATTGCAACTATTTGAACCGATTAGTATATATAAAAACAACAATTAAACTATAAAACTACATATAGACATGTCAAATATTGAGGAACAACACCAAATTCAATTTAAAGCAGTGAAAACATTACAACACAATTAAGCTATGTAAAATAGTAAGAATGACTTAGCTTGTGTAGAACCTATGCTCTAAATACCATATGATGGAATTCTTGTTGTATGCCTCTATTTTCAAACCAATTATGCTATGGAAAATAGAGTAAACAATGGTTGGAACAATGGAGTACAGTGTAGACAAAAAGTGATTCAAGGCAATGAAAACTTCATGCAAATGGAAGCAATGACATGTTTTGGTTGAATGAATTATTGGATCAAGGAGATTGAGAGAGTTTATGCCAACTCTCAATTGTAATTTCTAAGCTAGACTTCTAAGAGAAGCTAAAAAAGATGAAGCTCAAGAACCAAATGTGCTGAAAAATTTTAACTACATAACACTAGTTCAAATCAAGCTTAAAATTTACAACACTATGAGCTCCTATTCATAGAGTGCATTCCCACTCTAGCTTCTAGAGCAAGCTCTCTAATGTTAGAAATATCATATATATGATATTTGATGAAGTCAAATAGAAAGCAAAATCAGTCAAAATAAATAGAAAGAAGAAATGAAGCCTTTGTTAGTGTGTATGTATATGTGTGTGGAAGGTGATGATAACATGTATAGAAGTTTAAATACCAGTGGAGTCACTCATGAAATCTAAATAAAGTTAATTGGAATTGCTTTTTTAAAAACAAATTTTGAAAATTCTGACTTTGGTAAAAATAAATCGATTTTTCAAATTTTAAATCAATTGATTTGTACAAGTTAACAAGTCAACTAATAACTATCTTTTAAAATCTGTTTTAAAAATCAACAGGAACAGTATTAAAAACCCTGTTCTGTATAATTTTAAATATACTGAAATATACAAAAATACAGTGAGAAAAATACATGATATACAGAGAGAGATTTGCTTTGAATTCTTCAAGAGCGAAATCAAGATTAACTTTCAAGGGGATTCTTTAATCAAGAAGGTGTTCATGGGTGGACCTTACTGGTTTTGAAATTCAAGCATAGTACATATCTTCTTCATCACACAAGGAAGAGTTCTGCAAATTTGTGTTGAACCTGTTTTTTTTTTTCTAATTGTGTTGCAAATAATTCTTAGTTTTCCAAAATTTGTTCAATTGGGTGTTTTTTCGTATTGTTATAGAGGATTATAGCATGTTAGGTTGTGTATGTTGTGTATCTTGAATTGCAAGGTGCAAGGTTGAAGATAATAACATAATTGAGTTTGTTGCAGAGTGCAAGAAAGTGTCTTGATCGTATAGGTTGTACAATTGAGTGTGATTAGTGAAATTTTTTTTGTTTGTTGGCAAGGAAGACTGGATGCAACCCTTGAGGAAGGGTCAGTATAAATCTTGTGTGTTTGGTCTCTCTCTCTAACCTTGACCTGTGAATTGATATTCTGCATGATTCTATCTTAAATGTAAAAGTAAATAAATTGTTTTGAAATAAATCAATTTAATTTTTAATATTCAATTTACTTGTGTATTAATTCTAGGAATTGTGCCTACTGTGTTCATTAAACTGTTTTGTTGAATCTACCTGAGTTCTTTTGGTTCTTGAATTGTACAAACTGTATTTTACAAAATCTAATTCACTTAGTTACATTCCAGTTTATTTTCAAAAATTAAATTGATTAAATATGTATTTCATTTGATTGTTTATGTTCTAGTGCAAATTTGAGAAATTCACATTCATTGTCTTGCTTTTTAACTTGATTGATTGAGGTGTGCAATCAGCTAAAAATTTGCATTAAAATTTGTTAGTGTTATTCAAATTGATTGATTTGTAATTCAACTAACTAAAGTTTCTTGAGTACACTACTATGAGAAATTTAAATCAATCGTTTTCTGTTTGAAATTGATTATTTTTCTGAACTACACTTGCAAACCACTGATTTAAGACATTTATTGAAAGTTGTCATTTTTTCTAAACCATATTTGAACCTTACAGAGCAAAAAGTTTTAATAGTTCAATTCACCCCCTCTTGAACTCAACCTAAAGTGTTTTTATCTAACCCAACCTTTTATGACAAGCTTCTAACCCTAACTTCTATGACAAGCTTCTCAACTCTAGCTTACAACCCAAGGCTCTCACAAGGTGATGAAAAGTGACACAAAGAGAAACCTTCTCCCATACCCTAACTTAGATCACTAATATTATTTATAGGCTTTAAAACCCAACATCTTGCACTACATGACACATAATACAAGGTCCAAATATATTCTACTTAGCCTAAATAGAAGACCCAAATTATTCTATACTATTCTAAACTATTTATAAAATTTTGAGGACTTCTCCTTGATGCTCCATTTTCTCCACAATGATCTCTTCAGATTTGTATTTGAGCCTCAACAGTTGGTTGAAAGCTCAAACAAGCTCAAATGGATTCAATCTTCTGGAAAGCTATTGATTCACCCTTTGATTGTTTGTCCTATTTATTCTTTAACTAATGTGGTTGGGGTGTATTCCATCACCTAAGGATATAACGACCTTTACACGAAGTTCAAAGAGAGGAAATTGCAGAGTTAAACCATTAAATTTGATACCTCCTTATAGACGTGAATATCTCTTTTAACGGTTCTGTGGGGAAGGTCATGTCTTATACATTTGGGGGCCACAATCTCCACATCACACCTAGAAATGAAATTTCCTTTAGCATTAGGAGACATCATCACAATACATGTAGATTTTAGAAAATAACTCGTAAATGTTATGTAGCAAGCTTGAAAATGGAACAACTTAGGGATGACTGAGAACGTTTGGCACATAGGCAGAAAAGCCCAAGGCGGGAGCATACAATCTCCTTGACTGACTTAGATCCTTTGATGTCAGGGTAGAATAAAGACAAGATATAACCTATATACCACTACAAGATGTCGACCATGGCACAACATGTCTCTAAAAAAAGAAGAAGTCGATGAAATCAAGCAAACTCTCGTCAATAATGCCGACTTGTTCGCATGGACAAGGGCTGATATGCCTAGTGTGAGCCTCGACATCATTACTCATAAGCTTGTAGTGTACAAAAAGGCATGTCCAATATCACAAAAGAAGAGGAAGATGGGAGAAGAAAAAAGAATAGCTACACAAGAAAAGGTGGAAAAGTTGCTAAAGGTCGGCTTCATCGGGAAGCTCGATACACGACCTAGCTTGCTAATGTGGTCATGGTCAAAAAACCAAATGTTAAGTCTAACTATACAAACTTGAAAAAATCATGCCCAAAAGATTATAACCCTTGTCAAGTATTGATGGCTCGTAGATGGAGTAGCCTTTCATAACATGTTGAGCATTCTTGATGCGTACTTGGGCTACAACCAGATCTGTATGCACCCAAGGGACAAGGAAAAAAATAGCGTTCATGTCAGATGACGCCAACTTTTACTGCAAAGTCATACGTTTCGGCCTCAACAACGCTAAAGCTACCTATCAAAGACTCGTAGACACAAAGGGCTCATCAATTGAAAGTTGAAGTGTACATAAATGGCATGGTGGTGAAGTTTGAGTCGTGCTTAGAGCGCGTGCAAGACTTGGAAGAAATTTTCCCAACTCTCAGGAGGAACAACATGAGATTAAATCTTGAGAAATGTGTACGTAGGGTTCAAGAGGGGAAATTCTTAGAGTTTATGCTTACACATAGGGGGATTGAAGCTAACCCCGACAAGTGCAAGACCATAATTGACATGCACAACGCCAACAACATGAAAGAGGTCCAGAGACTTGTGGGCAAGTTAACGACATTATCTCGATTTTCGCCTAGATTGGTTGAGAAGGAAAAAATGATTATTCAATTGCTAGAAAAGATGTCTAGGTTTCACTGGGATTCAAAGTGTGAGGATATATTTGGAAGGATCAAAGAGTTTTTCGCCTCACCACCAATTATTCAAAAGATGATCCCACTATCATATATCTGTCAGGCTCTGAGGAAGCAATGTGCTCAGTACTAGTACGAGATGTAAGTGTCGAGCAGAGACTAGTGTACTTTGTTACCAGAACTTTGTAACATGCCGAGACATGCTACCAAAATGAGAAAAAAGATCACCATAGCCTTAGTCACAACAACAAGGAGAATGAGGGTGTATTTTCATAATCATCCAATCATAGTTAGAACTGACAACCCCATCGTGAAGCTACTCTCTAAACTAAACTTGGCCAAACGAATGATTGGATGGTCGGTCGAGTTATCCAAATATGGAACAAGTATGAGCTAAGAAGACTAATAAGAACACAATGCTTGGCTGATTTTGTTGTCGTGCTCACCCTAGAGCTAAAACCAAAGCAGGAAATATGGATACTACATGTAGATGACTCCTCAAATACGAGAGGGAGCAGGGTTGGTGTGGTCTTGGAAGGACTAAGAGAACTTCTAATAAAGCAATTCTTACGTTTTCACTTTAAGACGAACAACCAAGCAAAGTACGAAGTGTTGATTGCTAGCTTAACTCTCACCTAGACATGGGGGCTAAGCACGTAATGTGCAAAAATGAGTCCCAACTAAGGGTCATTTGACAGAGAATTCCAAGTCAAAGACATGTTAATGATGCAATATTATCATAAGGTCATTGGTATGCTCTTTCATTTCAAGACTGTCAAGGTTGAACACAGTAATAGAGAACAGAACACTCAAGTCGACTTGTTATCAAAATTGGTCAACACCAAGAAAAAAGAGTCATCACCACTCAATTATTCAACAAACCCTCTCAACACCAAGTATTGACCAAAAACAATTAGGTGCTTCACAATTTCTGATGGGTAATCATGGATGACCCCTATACTACAATTCATTAAACAATACATATGCCAATATGGAGAGGAAAATTTAATGAGGCAAAAGTGTGCCCCATACATAGTCGTCAACCAAGAACTGTATAGAAGAAGTTCTTCTCACTCACTCTTAAAGTGTGTAACAAAGACTCATGTCGATTACATCCTCAAAGAGATCCACCGAAGAATATGTGCACTACAAGAAAAAGTTAAATTTCCGACGTAATTTTATCGATGAAACTTTATCTGTCGGTAAAATATCATTATTGACGATTTTATCGATAGATATAATTCGTCGCTAAATTTATTGATGGATTTACTAACGGATCTAAATCCGTCGGTAACTATCGATGGATTCAGAAATTTGTCAGTAAATTTATATATAATCAATTTATCGTCGGATTTGGAATGTTTCTGATAGATTTGTCTCGTCGGTAATTTTTTTTTGTAGTGTGTGGTATGCACTCATGGCAACTAGAATGCAAAGCTAGATATTACTTAATGGCATACGCCCTAGCTACCTGAGTCAAAGAATAAATAAGATGAAGAACTAGATGATGGATCAAGAGCTTTCTAGAAGATTGAGCCCATATGAGCATATTTGAGCCTCCAACCAACTGTTTGGGTCTAAATACAATCCTGAAGAGATCACTCTAGAGAACATGGAGCATCAAAGAGAAATCCTCTAGTTGTCTAAAATGTTTAGAATAGTTTAGAATAATTTGGGCCAAGAGAAATTTATTTTAGGCCTTGTATTTTGGGTCAAATAGTTTAGAATTTCTTTTTGGGTCTTGAAATTGGGCCAAGTTTTGAGAAGGGTTAAAACCTAACCCTAGGAGAGGAGAATGTGACACCTAGGGTAAGAAACCCTAGCTTGGGTACCAAGTGATAGAGTTTATTTACATGATAGTATTTGCTTATTTTATGACAAAAATAAACTCTCTCTATTCTTAAAATTTGCTTAATTCTCAATTTTATTTGATTTTTGTTAATAATTGATTATAAGATTAAAAAAAATATTTGATTGCTAATTCATGTTATTTTGATTGAAATTGATCAAAAAAGCATTGGATGAGAAGATGAAGGATTAAAGCCTTGAAAGAGTGAGAGAAAAGAACAAAATTTGAGCAAAAGAAGCCAGGCTCGACTCGGCAAACCTGAGTCCAGCGCAAGAGAGAACCCGAGAGTAAGGTTAAAGAAATGCACCCGGTGCAACTTACATAGGTCTAGCATAGGTTGAGCTTCAGAGCTTGGATGTGTAACAGAATCAATGGGTGCCCAATGTAGCTTAGCCGGGCACAAGCGTCAAAAATGGAATTCTATTTAATAGTTGCTTGCATTAGGGTTAGACATCTTTGACTATTGGAGATCGAAATCACTATTAAATCAATCTTAGGATTTCTTGTGGATTCTTCTTCATATTCTACTGTTTTTTTGTAAGGTTTAGTATTCTCATGTCTATGAGGAGCTAAATTCTCTGTTGTTAGAGTTAGGTTAAACCTTTTTAAACTCTCATGTAATCATTTTGTTTTTCATATTTATGTCTTTTATTTCAATAAATCATTATTTTAATTTTGCATTATTGTATGTCGTGCGGATCAATGATTTGATTGTTGATTCTTAAGTGTATTGAAAAATATATTTTGTAGTTTGCAATTGAATTAAAATATTAGATAAAAACTTGTGTCTAAAAATATAGCAATATTTGTTTGTTGTATTAAAATCCTTATGGATATTGTAGGACTTATTTATATAATTAATTAAAAAATTGAAGATTAATAGATAATTTTAAACTCATCAAGTGAGAAATTATATTTGAATGTTTTTATGAATTGACATTAATTATTAATATAAAAAGAAAGTAACATTTTTTATACATGAAAATGAAAAATAATGAAATCTAGCACTAACAAATATTAAATTCTTTTTTCAATTCAATCCATGATAAAATTACAAATATTATTTTATTTCCCATACTAAAAACAAATTATAAAATTGTACTTGAATCTAATGTTAACAAGTGTCAAAAACTATTAGTCTTTTGTGTTTCCCTCCATCTCTATTTTATTTAAAATAGTGCAAATTGTGGATAATTAAAATAAAATTATACAACATAAGAAAAAAATTAAAAGTCATAACTGTGCCTAAAAGTTTACGATACAGAATTATAAATAACTAAAATTTTATTAACTAAAATTATTAGAGAAAAAATTACAGATTTTATAAAAGATATACAACAAAGTTAAAATTATAAAAATATGAATTCAAAGTTATAATTAAGCCTTATAAATCTTGATATAGGTAAACAAAGAGTTCTTTTAAACACTTTTTAAATATTCATGAAAATGATTTTTTTTTAGTTACACTTGAATATTCCTTTAAAGATATTTTTAATAATGGTAGAATTTATTGAATACAAGAAAAATTGATTAAATTTGTATAAAAAAATTATCTATTCTTATAATGTATTTTTAACTTTTGAAATAACACATTTTCCTTCTAATTATACTTATAATTGAGTTAATAGAGAGAGAGAGAGAGAGAAAAAACTAATTATGATAAGATAGAAAGAAAATATAATAGCAAATAAATGCCCATTAAGGAAAAAAACTGAAAAATTAGTAATCTGAAACTGACTTAAAATTACATTAAAAATAAAAAAAATTAAATGATTTACTTAATTTTGGTTAAAAAATATTTAAATGCTAGTATAAAGAAACAAAGATATGAGTTCAGATCTAATGAAATTCATTTATGACATTACAATTATAATAAATAATATAATTAATGAAGAAGAGCATTGAAAGTTTCTGAACATATAATATATTCTGTCAGGTTCTTTTTATATTCTCTTTTTAAATTAAGAAATACAATCATAATAAAAACACTTTTGTTTTAATAAAATATTCATAAAGTTTCTTAATTTTCTATTTCATTTATACAGCACAGGAAAGAAATATATAATTAATTAATTAAAGCTAAAGTGAAATACACAATACACGTGATAACAATAATAAAATAATTAATGTTGTTTTAACTTAAACAAAAAAAAGACTCTTTGAGAAATGTGAGAGAGTAATGATTTTCTGAAAAATCTTTATAGCCAGAGAATGTTAAACATTAGATTTAATATAAATATTAATTTTGTTTTGAAAGTACTGTTTAGTAAAGACAAAATTATTAACAATTATTAGAGAAAGGATTAGCATAACAGGTGTCTAATATTTCAAATTTAATCCCTATTTATTTTTACAGAAAAAAAAATAAAAATAAGGACAATTTAGCGTTGACCCATTAAGAGGGGCATTTTGGTCTTAGCAAGCTGGAAACGGCTACGACTTGGTGAGGAAACACGGAAGAGTATATCATGAAAATTAGTGCAAGTGACAACCACTAACAATGCGCCACGTCATGGATCGTAGCTACACTCTCCCCATTGTGCGAGTAGAAAGGAGAAGCAAGAAGAAGGAACAGAAATAAACAAATCTATTTGGGTGATTATTTTCCTAATTATTTTTTTTTCCGTTATTTTATTTTATTTTTATTTTTCTCATTTTCCCCTTCCTTTGGTTCCCACAGTTCTCACAACCATTCTCCTCTCCCTCTCTAACTCAGAAAAACCGTTTCCTCGAAAATATAAATTCCAATTCTGAACTTTTCCTTTGCCAAGTTTCCCAATCCGCCATGGCTCGAGCCACCTCCTCGCCTACGTCTCAGAGGCACGTTGGCTTCAACCGCCGCACGCAGGCGCCCTTCCAGCTCAACGACTCATCGGACCAACTCGATGACGACTCGCCGCCGGTGAAGAAGTACCGCCTGATGTCAGACATAATGGCGCGCGCCCAGTACGCGGTGGTGGAGAGAGAGAGTTATAGCGACCTGCTGTGCGAGCAATGCGGTTCCGGCGAGCTGTCGGAGGAGCTGCTTCTCTGCGACAAATGCGACAGAGGCTTCCACATGAAATGCGTGAGTCCGATTGTCGTGAGGATTCCGATTGGATCGTGGCTTTGTCCTAAGTGTCAGGGAGCGAAGAGAGTGCGGGGTAAGGGATTCTTTTACTTCTCTTCACGTGTTTCTTTCTTTCTGCTGTGTTTTTGTTGGACCGGTTTTTTGTTATGAATGCCACATTGCTGCGTTTCAGCTTTCTCGCAGAAGAGGATAATTGATTTCTTCGGAATTCGGAGGAGTTATTTGTATACTGACGACAAGTGTTCTTCTCAGGGTAATAATTAATTTCAGACATGTTTTTTTTTTTTTTTTTTTTTTTTTTTTCTGATTGTTATCTATAGGTGTTGTATACCTTTTGTTATTTATTTCAAAAACCTTGATTTAACAATATTCAGAGAACGCAACACATCGGTGAAGAATTGTGTTTCCAATTTACGTATTTTGGTTTTCAGTCATTCATGTATAAAGATACTAATTGGACATAAAAGATTATCTTTCTGAATTATGTGTGTTATTTAGCTTGTGTGTTCTAATATCATGATTTCATATAATGATCTTTTGGAATTTGTACTAGTCTCATGCATGCCTGGGTGGGACATAATAAATTTGAGCCTTGTGGAATGCTGTTCCGGGGTTGTGGATTGTTTCTTTTCGAATTACTTAGGATATGAGAGTACTGATATTTTCAGAGCTCTGGAAACTTTATAGTTTGATTTGCTTTAGATTATGGTGTTTATTGATGATATTACCAAATGGATGGTTAAATTGGATTTACTGTGTTTGTGACTATATCACAAATAGATAAATTAATTGTGCCTATAATTACTGTGGTTGCTAGTTGAATGAACATATAGCATTAAATTTATTTTTTTTCTCATTACATGTCTTTCTTTTTCATGATCCTGTCATTATGATCAAATTGAAGAAACATGGTATTGAATGAGAAGATTCGTATCTTGTTTTCTTTGGCATGAGAATTGTAAAGTTACAGGTGAAGCGGTTGAAAAGATTCCTATTTTGTGCCAATGCAGATTTTGGGGCAATCTGCTTCATGCACTGTCTATATGAAACCTATTGTTTGAAGGCAAAAGAGGCCAATCAAATGTCTAAAGGTTTAGCAGTAATTACAAGTAGTCTTTTCCCATTGGGTTCTTAAACAGTAAAAATGATAATCCTCATTTTTACCTACTTGTTTAACATATATATATATATATATATATATATATATATATATATATATATATATATATATATATGCCTTCATACCTGTAGAGAAGTATACTAGCCCTATTTATTTCTTTCATGAATAAGTGTAAACTGTAAATTCCCTTGGCTTTGTATGAGAATGCACTCATACCCCCTTAAATTAAAAAATTATGTGAACCTCCTAATGTTTATATAAAATTGCAGCTAACACTGAACAAAATTAAGAGCAGTTAGATCATATTTCAGTGTATGAAATTGATGTTTTCTTAATCAATGTCATAATATGATTCTTTTTGTAGCATATTACCTGAATGGTTTATTTGAGTCCCAATAGAGAAGTAAACATACAATGATGTTTGGAATAGATACAACAAAAGGCTGTAAAAAATTCCTGACTACACAAATACTAAATGGTCAAGTTAATGTTTCCAAGGAACTGAGAAAAATAAAATGAATGCTGGAGTCATGATTTATATGTACATTATGGAAGTAGAAACGATATATTGTAGATTTAGATTAATTCGAAAAGGATATGTCATTTGGCAACTGATAAATTACTACAACAACTTTTTCATGGAAACTAGAAAGATTTTGGCTTCACTGAAAAAACTCTTTTGTACACTCTGCATTTAAGTGAGCTCTTCATTACAAGTAATGGAGGCTGCAGAATAAATGATGCATGTTAATTTCAATATTTACTCAATTTTTTGATGAAATGTATTATTGTTTGCTTTTGTTTCCTAGACCTTCAAACCCTTCTTAGTTATGTTTGTTTTTACTTCACACTGGATGGATGTACCATGAATCTTTAAATGTTTTTTTTTTTCTTGGCAAAGGAGTCAAAAGAAGTATACTTTTGAATACTTATATTCATATTATTTAGGTAGTTTGTAGGGGGTACTCTTCAGTGTACCTATGTCTTAACTTTGTGGAATGTCTATAATCCTAAACACATGATATCTGATTGAAACTTTTTTTGTCTTGATTTATTGTTTGGAACTTCTAGATGCCAAGAAGCGTAGGAAACGTTCAAGACCTCTGGTATTACATAAGAAGAAAAGGAGATTGTTACCATATGTTCCTACAAAAGATCCTGACCAGAGATTGAGACAGATGGGTTCCCTTGCTTTTGCTTTAACAGCATTAAATATAAAATTCAGTGATCACCTCACTTACATGCCTGGAATGGCTCCTAGATCTGCCAATCAAGCCGCACTGGAAAACGGTGACATGCAGGTTTCGACTAATAATTTTTCTTATAAATGGACCTGTATCAAACAGGCTAATTAAGTATGCACATCTCCATGTTCTTGTTTGATATAATGTTTTTATTGTTGGCTTAGATTCTTTCCAAGGAAGACTTGGAGACGGTAGAACACTGCATTGCTATGTCTAAACGAGGCGAATTCCCTCCCTTTATGGTTGTTTTTGATTCGTGTCAAGGGTACATTTCTTGAACTCATAACCCTGAAACGAGAAATCAAATTGTGATATCTTAATGACTTTTCATGATTCTGTGTTGTAGCTATACTGTTGAGGCTGATGATCTAATCAAGGATATGACAGTTATTGCTGAATACACCGGCGATGTGGATTACCTTCGCAACCGGGAACGTGATGATTGTGACAGTATGATGACCCTTCTTCTTGCAAGAGAAAGTTCTCAAAGTCTTGTTATTTGCGCTGATAAACGTGGAAACATCTCTCGCTTTATAAGTGGCATAAATAATCATACACAGTAAGCGTGTCTTGTTTATCTTATCAAGTCTGGCATAAATATAATTAGAACAAGAGTACAGGGGAACAAATTAAACGGATCATTTCACTTAAGATTCCTTCACTTAAGGTTCCTTCTGTCGTGTCGTGTTGACACACTTCTCGCACTCCAATGTATAAATTGCTTGGATTTAGAATGCACTTTAAAGATCTGAAGATTTTAAGATTCAAACTTTACTTTTTCATTTTTGATGTACTATAATATTGCTAATTCTTAAATTTCTTGTATTTAAAATCCAATTTTGATGCAGGGAAGGTAGGAAGAGGCAAAACTGCAAATGTGTGAGATACAATGTTGGTGGTGAATGCAGGGTCTTTTTGATTGCTACTCGAGATATTTGTAAGGGAGAAAGGCTTTATTATGATTATAATGCTTATGAGTATCACTACCCCACTCATAATTTTGTCTGAGTGAAAGACATAAATATCTACTAAAAGACATAAAATACCTACTATGAGAGAAAATTGGGATGCAATTTAGATGCTGGGTCGGGAAAGGATTTTATTTATATTCTTAAAATTTTCAACTTCATTGTTGGTTTTGCAGATTCAACAAATTTCTTCCTAAATTATCAATCTAGGAAATTCGTTGTAATTTATGCTGTAGAGCTGCCCAATTATGCGGCTTAGAAATGAATAGAGTACCTCAGGAAAACTTTGTTCATTTTTGTTATATCTCAGGAGAATATATACACATTTTTTTTATCCAATACAATTTCAAGTCATTTAAAGGATTATCAGTTTTCTCTTTGAAGAGATTGCATTAGATCTTTACTCCGTTTTTCTTAACTTTATTCCTTTGAATATTGGTTATGAGTGAAATAATGGTCAACCCTGTTTTGTACGATAACCCAACTGTGAGATTCTGATTTAAAAAAATTTCTTGTATGCACAGGTTACCTTAATCAGATGAAATGATCATTCTTAATTAGATATTTCGATTTTTGAATGAAATTCATGTTGAAAATTCCGTAATTCATATACTTGGTTACAGTCTTTATTGTATGTTAACTTAGAATTTGTGGAGCATATATACATTTAGTAAATTATAATTTTTTGATTTATATGATCCCTATACCATGATCTATTTTACCACATTGATTTGTAGTTTAACAAGTTTGGTTTGTATTTGACTTCCTGTTTGTGGGTGAGCTAGACGGCATTGAATAATTCTCTTACTTTACCACAAATTTTGGATGATTTTGATGTTTATATATACTTTTAAATGGTAATTTTAAAATTTTTAGTTGAGAACAACATTTATTTAATTTTAGATATACAACATATGTTTATCCCAAAGTATTTACTGTAAATCTTTTTAGATAGGAATGTAAATGCATTTCATGGAAAGTCATAGATTGGAATAAAATAAATTACATAAACATTGGTTTTAAAATTTTAGATTAAAGATGATGTTTTTAGTTTTAACACAAGTTTGTTAATGATTTTCTTAATATATCTTCTTGAAAATCATATAAAGTTGTGAATTTGTTTTGATAATTTGTCTCATACCAATATAATATAAATTGGATGAGGTCTAGATTGACCTTAGTATTTTTATTTCTTATCTAAATTTACTAGGAACATAGTTTTGGATTGGAAATAGAATGTTCATCTGCAATCTTCCTTCAAAGATCTCATGAAAGGTAGATTTTAAACTGTTTTTTTACTCTCTTTTATAGGAGGTTTGTTCCGTTTTAAGTTTCTCTCCCCAAGTCAAGTCATAGGTTGCTTTGTTTGTTTCTGCTTGAACTATTTTTGTTTTGAAAACTATGGATTTTTCCTACTGATTTTTGTGTGAAGACAAACAATTAACAAAAATTGAGGTGTGAGAAATATAGACAACTCTCATGTTTTCATTTTTCTCCCTAGCTTTCCTTTTCTTATTTTTTTTTTCTCAAAATCAAATTATCTTAATTCATGGATTATTCTTCACCTCTATTATAAGATTTTTTTTTTATTTTTTCACGGTGATCAACGCCGCACACATATGCACACCAGCGCATTCTTGTTAAGAAAATATTTCATGAGACTAATATGTTTTGATTTCTTCCTTAATTCTAACCTTGTAGAAAGGGAACAGTACATTAATGATTTGGTATTGGATAATAATTTCTGTTCTTAAAATTTTGAATTGTCTTTTGAGTTTTTGGATTGTATTGATCTATTTGGAGCTTAAGTTTTAAATGAATATTTTGATTGAATTTTAAGATTATTTATTGTCTGTATGTTAGTATAATATTTAGAATTATCATTTATAAATATTTGATATAAATCAACACCTTATTACTATATACATATTAATGATGATTTTTTTCATAATTATTCTAATAATTTGAAATTTTGTTTCAACTTTAATATTAAAAAAATAATTGAAGTAAAAATTAAAATAAAAAATTGAAATTATTTTTAAACTAAGTAAGTCGATATGTTTAACTTATTAATCCACAGATACATAACAGGTCAGGTTGATCTCGTCTGTTCGAAACTCACTTATAAATGAGTTGAATTAGATTGGTCCACCGAATAAATTAATAATAAATCAGACTAAGGTAGTCTATTTTAACAACTTTATTTAGAATTAGTTTATAGTAAAAAGAATTAATAATACAATATAAAAATCAAATTTAAGGACTATAAATACTAGGGAATAAAAGGAAAAATAGAATTTTATTTTCACTTTATTTTGTCCCATTTGGAAGGATGGCAAAACGTTTTTCAATTAAAATATAACAAAAAATAATTTAAAATATTACTTTTTATTATATTATTTGAAAAAAAAATATTCATTAAAATTTATAAATTAAATTTTAATTATTAATTATAATTAAGTAATTTAAGATATAAATATGATACAAATTTTAATTTATTCAATATTAATTAACTAATTAAAAAATTTAAAAATATAAATTAAATTTGCCTTTAATAATATATATATATATATATATATATATATATATATAAAAAATAGAAAATATATAAAAAAAAATAATAAGATGGATCATGATTTTCAACCGGCTAACGACAACAAGATTATTTCAGACCTATTTTTTATAGAATAACGATTAATAAAAAAAACTAAAGTAACCTATTTTTGTAGTCTACTTATTTTAAACAATATAAATAGTCAACTGAGTTTTTTTCTTAACAATAAGTTTGAAGGATTGAAATTTTCAGAAAGCTTTATCTTAATTAGTAGGCTCACTGAAAATTGAAAAGTATAAATCTATAATTTTATGATGTTTTTTCTTTCTTAATTTATGTATCTTAAAAGAGAAATTATAATTGGATTGTGTCATTGGAGTATCGACATAACTCCTAATTAGCGAGTTTTTGTAAGTCCGTGCATTGAATTTGAGTGTAAAAAAAATTTTCTCAACAAACATCAGATTGGTATGTGAATTATAATTTTCTAAAATCTTTCATGTAAATATTATGATTATGTTAAAATATAACTAGGAAAATAAGAATTATAAATAATAAAATGTTTTATGAAAAATTTTGGTAAGAAACTTGTTCATCACTTGAATCATATAATTAATTGTGTAGCTAATAACTATAACAATAGTCTTATTTCTTGATTTGCGTGTCATATTTTTATTCATTGAAATTTTACATTACTTAAAAACTTATTATATTTCCTTAATATATATATATATATATATATATATATATATATATATATATATATGTGTGTGTGTGTGTGT
>Ga0209700_101185_pt1 | contig 53278 bp, 16 predicted proteins | sample SiratroredBW_FD_187528 | JGI IMG/M metagenome (GOLD analysis project Ga0209700, IMG submission 187528) | Root nodule microbial communities of legume samples collected from California, USA - Siratro red BW (SPAdes) (version 2) | ecosystem: Host-associated > Plants > Roots > Nodule | place: USA...
AAGTGCCATTTTAAAAAAAAAAAAAAAGAGTAACGAATAAATATAATTTAATCTATCTTTTTATAAATTACTACGAATCTGTTTCTTCGAAGACAATAAAGTAAAATCCTCGTGTAGTCAAATAGATGATATTACTGCCATGCCCTTGTGTTCCTCTTCACCAAAGATAAAGAAAACACACCTTTTTTCATATTAGTTTTCAAAGATTGCATTATTCAAACATTTTAATCTTCAAACGAGATTTATTTAACAAAACGTGACTTCTTTTTTTTATTTCAATTTTTTACGTAATTTTTTTTTTAATCATTTTACTTATCAGAAGACTTAAAAAATTACCAGAACAACATTTTGTGAAGTTTGAAACTAAAAAAAGAATTAAAAATCTCATGAACTGAAATACTTGACTCTCCAAAGCTTAAGTACTAGGTCATAATTTCCTCCCATTTTGTCTTGAGCGTTCAAACTCACCCAATTTCCTAATCATATAAACAAGATTTAGTTATAAAATTTTCAATTCTTATTAACCAAAGTTTAAGGAAAGAAGTTGTCCCATTTGAAAACCAAGACATGCCACAATTATTGTTGGTGAGTTACTTGAATAAGGTGGACAAACACAAGTAATGTTGTGGATTCTAATTATAAGGTTGAATACTTTTGACATGTAAAACAAGACATTCAAACTGCTTTTACTAGGAAGTTAGTATGAATTACCAAACATAATATGTTTGATGTTGCTTTCGGCTATAATTATTGTGCTTTGGTTCTTCTACTAGTGTCAAGGACATGACCTAAATAACAGGGTTGAAGTTGGACTAACATCTCTTTATCATAATGTTATAAAAATATCTCAATTAATTTGAAAATAATAATAATAATAGGTACTACAAATTTTAATGTCAAAATTCAAAATTGAACGTAGTTGTCAATAAGTACCAGAGAAGTTAAAGTAACTTATGAACAGTAGAAAAGAATAAGTTTAAGAATTGTGCTGGTAATATTACTGAAAGTGTTTTCTAGAAGTTCTTAATCTTCTGATTACAGTAAATGTGTATCACTATCAACTTGGGCTTTCTTTGGGATTTTGGATTGATAAAATAATTAGAAAGCCCAAGCCCATCTTGATCAATACCTATCCTGAGCTTTACCCAAAAGATCTATTCCATAGAATTTGCATGTAAGCTCATTCTTCTCACTATTTTCTAAACTCTATCATTAGATAAACTCAACATCAAAATTAAAAAAAAAAAATAACTTCTGTAAATTTATAGCTTTTTCAATGCTAATTTGAATCAATAGAACAAATAAATTTTTAGAAACATTTATTTAAGGATTCAAATAAAAAAAGAAGGAAGATTAAAAAAGTGTGAATAACAAAACTTTAAAATCCTTCTCCAACATAAAAATTCATAACTATAAAACAAAATCACCTGAAAACCAAGTAAAAAAATAAGGATAAATCAAATCTAAATGACTAAGTCAACCAAACCTAGTGAAATGAAAAATACCTATTTTTTATAACTACAAAAATATTTTTTATTGTATTGGGTAAAGATGTTAATCTGTTGTCAACAAAATATATAACATTTATTTACATATTTATAATTTTTTAGATTTTATTCCTATGTTTAAAAGGGCATAGATTAAACTAGATTCAGTCACATGTGAATGTTTCTGCACAGTAATAAATGAACTGTAAATCAGAAGAACATTTTTCCACCACACAGATTTGGACAGTTGACTCACCTAGATAAAGCCTAACTTAGGTCATGAAGCCTCCCAATAACTCTATCAAACAATGAGTTTGTCTTGTAATAAAATTCTCCTTTTAATGTTATTTCCATATCAAAATTTTCATTACTCAATTGATCTTAACCACCTAACATTATTTACATTTTATAAAGTTTACTATATAATTAGTGATGTAAAACCCTAAAAATAACAAAGTATACCAATCTAGCCCATCAAAATAAGAAGGTATCACAATCAAAAGAAGAAATTCTTTCTACTTTCCTAAAATTTCCTTAAAATAGCAAACATACAACATGGAGAAGCAAAAATAGAGATGCTCTAGTTGTTTACTTTCTTGGGTGTTATATTCTTGTTATGAATCCTACTATATTGACCCTTTTGGTTGAATGTTGTGGTGTTAACTTTTTGAGTGATGGTACCAAATGAGACTAAAAAGGGTAAGTTTGATGAAGAAATGACCTAGACATCAAGTGTGATGTTGGCTGAAGCTGAAGATGATGTTCACCAGAGCCAACCTGATTTGAAAGAAAGCTGACAGTTGCTATCTCCAAACTACAAACTCAAAACCCTTTTGTTTCCTTCCTTCCTCACACAACTCAATGTCATTAATTAACTAACAATAATTAATTTTTTCCAACCTAATCACAAAAGTTCTTAGTTTTTTTTGCATAAACATGTATGAACTTATTTGGTTTCACCACTTTCTTTTTTCATAGTCATCATGCATGAAACTTATATTATGTTTTTTCCTATGTTCAACTGCATTATACAGTTATCAGTTTGCTCAGAATTTTGACAGGAATGAAGATACTTGAGCCTTAGACTACAGACAAAAACCAAGAGCAGAGAAAGAGAGTGAGTCAAAATTTATTTGCCGGGTTCCACATATGAAAGAAACCATTCAGCAAGAGAAAAAAACAAAAGGATGTAATGAAATTCCTGCAGTTGTGTGATCAAATGTGGACTCATGGTGTTGGGAAGTGAAGCAAGAGTTAAGAAAGAACTCAAGTGAAAAATGTATAAAAGTTGAAATACCTTTAATTTTCTCTACAAGGTTAAAGTTTTGTCTTGTCATGGCAGATACTAACATTTTAGATGAGTGTGCTTAATAAGCAGACATCATGTGCTTAATAAACAGACAGACATCATGTGATCATGTCTTAATTTATTAGTTGTTTTTTTGTTCCAGAGACAGTTAAGCACTTCCATATTTCTCCCTCTTCTAACAAAGAAAAGTGAATGGGAAAAAAAGTAGCAACCTCTGAGCCCTAGCCTTGAATAACAAGAACCGATTGGAGGGTTCTTTAGGTGGAGACTGCAAGGTTAACTGTAAATGTATAAAGAAATAAAAAAAAAAATTCACTTGGTTGATGAAATGAAGATTGAACATTCAAGATTCATACTACTTGCTTGAAAAGGCAGTTATGTGTTGTTTGTCCTTATGTTTTGGACAGCACATCTGCATGTGAATTAATGTTCACTACTTAATTAAATCTTAATAAGTAGTCAAAACCAGTTAAATGTTTTTTACCTGAAAAAACAGCAGGTTTAATTGCAGAACTAGTATTATCTTTTTGCAGTTTAGTTTCTGTCTTACATGTTTCAATCATCATATCTTTTAATTTCTGTCCATTTAAGATATAGGTCTCACATTTTTTATTTTTTTAAATAACCCGAACCATCTGATGAAGAAGATTTAGATTATTTGAATATTCTAATATGTAAATTTGTAAAACTTATTTTATAAAATTAAAATAAATGTTTTTTAAAATAAAAAAGTGTAGGTAATATTTTATTGCAATTAACTTAGACCTACTAAATAGTAAGTAAAAAATATTATTGTTAAGGGTATTCAATGAAAAGGTTAAATAATAATAATAATAATAATAGTTATGTTAATTACTCATTAATATATAAACAATAATGTTTGACAATAAATTTTAATGCATTTTAATTTGATAAATGTATTATTTTTATAGTAATTGAGTGATATATTAATAGTAGGCCAAATCTATAATTATAGCGATGAACATTGGAAATTCCCAAAATTGAAATCGTAAAGCAAGGATGTCGATATAAGCCTACTTATTTTTATTTTTACAGGTAATTGTTAATAATATATTAAAGACTTAGTCTCTTATTTATATATTAGATTTTAACTCAGTGTATTAAATTTAAAAATTTGTCACTTGGATTTTCTTTTAAGTGTCTTTTTAGACTAATTGGTTTTTTCTGTCAATTTTTTTTTTCATTAATCTTTTCAATTTTGTTTGACAGCAGAATTGAACGCCGTAACCAAACTTTGATCAACTTAGTATGAAAAACTAAATAAATTAGTAGCGTAATGCAATAGAAAAATTTAGAATTTTAAAATATTTTTCTTAAAATTTAAGAGTACTGTCAAATTTTATTTTATTTTATTTTTCCAGGATGAGCGACAAGTGTAGGGTTTTAAAGGAACAGAGTTGAGCTTGAGAAAGGTTGAGGCATTATGACTGCACCCTACGAAATCTACTGGTTCTGCCTTTCACCATTGTCTCTGTAAAAGATTCATCTCTTGGGTAGATCAATTTCAGAACCCTCTTGTCCCCATCAACCACAACAAATGATCTGTAGACAGAAAAGAAAAACCAAGATCAGAACAAAAAAAATCATTTCGAAAGATATCACGTGTGTTTTTCAAAAAAAAAAAAAAAAAAAAAGGGTATTCATTAACATACTTATTAATTTATATTACTGTTAATTAATAATATTGTAAACTTAATTTCAAGTAACCTTATATTACTTTTGAACAAATCAGAGTAATCTCTTATTAAGTCTAACTATTTTTATCATTGTTATAAGTAGGGATGATTTTAGGTTTCACCATTTATAATTTTTTTAACATAATTTTCTTTCTTCATTAGACTATTAGATAATTAGTTCATTTAGGAATATGTCATATCTATCTTAAATTTTTAACATTTGAAATAAGTTTTTAAAACAGAGTAGATCAAGTTAGATTTAAAAGAGCAACAGGTCACATTAAAAGAAACCTACCTAATAAGTGGTATTTGAGTTTTAAAAGTTTGAAATAGATAAATCATACTTAGGTAAAAGCCTACATTATATTTAAGTGAAACCATGTTCAATTTAGTATATTTTCATCTCTCAGTATAAATCATAAATACATTTGAAGTAAAGATATTTTATAATATATATATATATATATATATAAATTAATTTTGCCTCAAAATTATTAAATGCAAAACATTTTACTATTTATAAAATAATATACTTATTATATATTCTTTTTAAAGTGACATATATCTCCCATTTTCAAGATCTATATATTTAAAAATTATAATATGTATTACATTTGTCAATTTGTCGAATATAATATGTATTTGATTTTCATTTTTTTCATATCAATAGAATTTAGAAAAAAATAGTATTTAAGAATTATCCAAAAAAATTTAAAAATATTTTATCTTTGGAGAGTTTTGATTTAAAAGCATTTGGTGATATATGAACACTTAATCTTATTCTTTTTGAATTATTCATAACATTAAGGTATGTTTATTTTAAGAGACGAAAAGTATGTAAAAAGAAAGAACAACTAAAGCACGAAAAACAAGATAAAATTTTACAAAAAATAAACATAAATTATTTTTTAAACTTTTTCCACTCGAACATGAAGATTTATTAGGAATGTTGATTTTCTAACAAATAAAAATTCAATTTGATTATAATTAAATAAAACATAATAAAAATATTCTTTTATTTTAAAATAATGAATAATTAAAAAAATATATAGTAATTAATTTATAATAAAATAAAATAATTAATAAAATAAAAATAAATTTAATATTTTATTAATATATATTTCATGTTAAATAAATAAATAAATATAACAAAATTATAGAATATTAATAAAGTTCAAAAATATTAAAAATAAATTTATAAAATAATAAAATAATAATATTATTGTCAACAAATAAGAATAAGAATAATATCATAAATAATAAATACAACAATAAAAATAAAATATTATAAAATAATAGTGAAATTAAAATAAATTTAAAAATAAAAATAATAATATTAACAATAATAAATTTTTTTAACTTTAATTTTATTTTATAAATTATATTTACTTTTATATCATCTATTAAAAAAATTATTTTATTAATTATGTCTATCATATCAATTATAAACTTTTATAATATTTTTCTTGATTTCTTATTATTTTTATTTTAATTCAAACACATACTTTCACCTCAAATCTATTTTTTTTTACTTCCTCACATTCATCCTTAAATGCAAAGGGATGTTAACTCTTTTAGTTTTAATGTGATTGTTTGCATAACTAAGTTTGGTGTTCCATGCATTATATTTCTACATGACGTGATAGTATCTTTGATAGGTTTAAAAGAACATAATTACATTTCTACTAAGTATATTGTAATTTAATATTCAATACGAAACAATTCTGTTAGAGTTGTTCTGATTCAAAATATTTAGATAAAAGCCAATCAATTGATGCTTTTCTTATTTATCCTTTGTCTTATTTTGTATATTTTTTCTTTTTTTATTACAAGTAATCTTAATTTTTTTCATTTAATTCTTAGTTAATTCTGATAAAAAATTATATTCTACTAATTAAATACAACTTTTAAACATTAACTTGTTTCCTTTTATTTATGAAACTATATTTATAGGTAATCTAGATTTATCTATAGATTTTTATCAGTTTATAATAATTAATAAATTAATTAAAAATTTCGTGTAATGAAAAAAGACACTCATATATGAATCATATGTTGGCTTCAGAAAAGAAATTTGACAAAAAATTGTAATTCTCATATAAAACAAAGATAAAAATATAGAAAGAAGAAAGTTGAAACATACAACCCCTTACTCTAGTTTTTAAATTCCCTTTCATCTCTATCATAACAAAAATCATCAATAATTTCATATTTTGATCGCAATTGAGAGTTAATCAATGATTATTAGTCACATTAAGTTCTTATTTGTTATAAGGATCCTTGAATTCTTTATTTTTTATTTTTTTAAGTTTTTGTTATTAATCTTTATAAGAACAGTTAAGAAAAAAGTATTTGTCTTAACATAATTAAGATCATATTGAAATTTGGTTCTATTTTGATAATTTATTCTAAATTTCTAGAGATTGGATTAGTGCTCCTGTTTGGTTTTAGAAGAACCTTTTGGAGATAGTCTCAGATAAGAAGAACTAGTTTTAAATCTTTCTATAAAATATTAGGTTAAAAGACTTGATTGTGAAGGGAACATGATATCAAGTTTCAACATTCTATGACAGGATTGTTTATATCAAATTGAGTGTAGTTGATGAAATAGTCGCTTTGATGTTATGTGAACTTGTAAGAACAATAGATGTTGAAAATTTAGTATCTAACTGTTGTTTTGATGATTGAAGGATTATTATATGTTTTGATTTGTGGATTGAATGATATGTACTAATGTGAACTATGAAATTACAGCCATACATTTGGGATAATGTATGAGTCGTTGCTTGTTGGTGTGTATTAAGTATTGACATTTATGTTTTAACAAAGATCTTCAAGTTTAACTGATAATCTAAGTCACATAAACTAAGGTATCAGGTGGTGAAAAGCTGATGAGGGAATTCATACACATTGGGACCCGTTGTAGACACTCAGTATTGGATGTTTAAACTTACCCTGATCATTTCTCTCATATTCACTTGTAATCGAAAGCTCGGTAGTGGATTAAATGTTAATCTCTGGTAATAACAAGCTTAATACGAGTCTTTCAAAAAATGATAGGTTTATGTGTGATCTATGTGAATGATTGAGAATAATGTTTGATGTTGAAATGACTGAAATTCTAATTATATGAATCTAACAAGGTATGGTTATATTTGATGTATGTTGTGATAGCATAGTAAATTTCTATTGTTATATGTTAAAAATTTATTACACTGGCTTACCATGGTCATCTTGTTTTTTTTTAACTGTAATGACAATACTATGTGTACTCAAACATATAGGACAATGATAAAGATGATGCATTCACCCTTGAGTCATAACTTTTAATTTTTTTTAAGTTTATGAGATTAGTTATATCAATGTGATTTTGAAATGTTAATCCAAGTTGTTCGATTTATTAGTAGTTTTACCCGTGATTCTCAAAAGCAAGTAATGTTAACTCTTTAAACTTTGATATTGAGTGGTATATACCTCCAAAGTTCAGAATCGTATGTGAAGGATGATCGAACTTTAGTTTGAAATCATTTACCTTGGAGTTTATTTTTTTCACAACCATTCATGTTGAGCTTGAAAAATAAGTTTTAATAATCCTTTTAGGATTACTTTTAGGGATTTGTACAGTTTCAAAATATGTTATAATAAATAAATTAGACTAAGCTAGACTCTGGTAATTGACAAAGGATCAGTGAGAGAAAAAGAAAAATCGTAGTAATTCTCTTATATTATTTGGTTTTTCAATTTTTTTAACAACAAAAAATAAATTAAATAAGATGAAACATTTTAGGGATGTTCTAACCCTTTACATATCCAGTTCAATTGACCACAATATAATTACCAACTGTATTCATGTGCATTCATGTTAAATCCCTATCTTGAACCCACCCAATATACATATAACCCAGTCAACCATATCCAGGGATCCCTAATGACATACCACGCAAACAAACTCACTAACATAAGAATTTTTCTGAAAACCTAATTGTGAGTGCTAGGAATACGGGCAACATTGAGTACATTCCTTTTTGAAACCGAATATCTTTGTCTTACTATTGTTGTAGCTTTTGTAACTTTTTATATTCGTTTATTATAGAGTAACCAATTAGGGTTAAGTGTTCCATTCCTTTGCTTGTTTCATGACCACCACATTCATAGTGTGCTTCCATGCTTTTTCATGTGTATACCTATCAATAAAAGATCCTATCTACCCTAATTAAGATCATTTTCCTTAATTAGTTTCTGACATTGTGACACCTCCAACCAACTCTCAATCCAGGCATATCAAACTATTTGACCATCCAAATAAGCTAGTCCTCAAATGTTAAGATAACTCTTAAGTAAAAATTTCATATGTGGTGACTTAAGCGTCACTCTGACCTTTGAATAAAAAAAAAGTTGAAATAATTCTATTTTCTTTATATGACCTTCAATTGCTCTATTCTTAATTACAAAATCTATCCTTTATTTTTGTTTTACTTGAAATTAAATGAGTTGTATAAATATTTCATATGGTGTTAAATAAATATGAAAAATGAGATTGTGATTTATGAAGAATAAAAAAGAAATTCAATGAATTTCACTAATAACTCTAATTATATAGATCACCCTTTCCGTTCTAATTATCCATTTCTAGATATAACAATATAGATAGATAAATATTAGTTTAAACTCATGTGTTTTTTATATTATCTTTTGAATAAGAGTATAGTAAAAATATCTAGAAAAACTTTCTAGAAATTTATAAATTACAAATATTTTTATTTTTTATTATTTTTTATTTGAATATAATATATTTAAATAATTGTGTAAATATTACTGATGATAAAGTTATATGTTGTTGAATTTTTTAACTAGTCTCTCTCTATATACGTTCATTTAATAAATTAAGGGATATTTTTTTTATATATGATTAAACAATTTATTTTAATGATTAAAGTTATAGTTTCAATAACATTTTATTTAGGAAAAGGAGGAAAAGGGAAGAAATAAGAAATTGTTAGAAAGACGTGTTCTTTCCTTGGAAATAAAATAATTTTATTTATTATTTTTAATTTTAATTTTGTAATAACAAATGAAAAAAATATATAAAATCAATTATAATGTTTCATAATAGATGATAATTACCTACAATTGATTTTGTATAAAAAAAAACCTAATATTTTAGTAATATAATATATTATGTTTATTTTCTACACAACTTTTTACTCGTTAGCATGGAGAAACTCTACTCTTTCTTTTCCTTATTTTTCTACACATATACTCCTTTGAATTATCACCCATCTCACTTGTTTTTTTTAAGAAATTAGTGTCTTCTCCACCTCAACTAAAGAAAGTCTAAAAGTTAATTAGAAAAACTGCAATTTGTAAGCATAAAAAAATATCATATTATAAAACTATTTTCTTATACCAAAGTAAAGAATGTTTAATAAAATAAATGTTATATTATTTAGATAAACTACTTATTTATTTATTTACTCTTTTAATTTTAAAAAAGTTATCCATTCTCTTTAATTGAAACAAACTTTTACTGATATTGGATCGGTAAATAAATTTATAATCTAGGGTTTAAGATTATCTAATTTTTTAGATTTTACACAATAAATCGTCTCTAATAAGAGTGTTTTAATATACATGTTTAATCCCTATCTTGAACTCACCCAATAAGATACATATAACCCAACCAACCATATTTAGGGATCCCTAATGACAGTACCATACAAACAAATTCACTGAAATAGAAATTTCTCTGAAAACCTGATTGTAAATACTAGGAATACGGACAACATTGAGTATGTTTAATCATGTGCACAAACAATATCGTTTTATAGGTTACTCCTTCTCCAATGTATAATCCAGTTCCAACCGTGACAGATGTCTCCTTTCGAAATCAACATTTTTTTCTTACTGTTGTTGTAGCTTTTGTAGTTTTGTATATTTGTTTCCAGTAGAGTAATCAGTTAGGGCTAAGTGTTTCTTTCATTTTCTTGTTTCATGACTACCACATTTATAGTGCACTTTCATGCTTCTTCATGTCTATACCTGCCAATAAAAGATTTTACCTATCCTAACTAAGACTATTTTTCTTGATTAGTTTCTGACATTGTGGCTTCAACAAACTCTCAATCCAGGTATGTCAAACTATATGACCACCCAAGTAATTCAATCCTGCTTTCGATCACTTACCCCACAAGTAATTCAATCTTGCTTCTCATCACTTATCCCACAGATTTAAGACATTCTACGTAACAAAAGGCACTAATCAGAGATATAAATATTTGACTTTTTATGCTAGTCATAATAAAAACTCATTTCAACTATGTTTGACAACATATTTCTTTATCATTCATTTTTCTGTTCTAAACACTACTTTTATTTATATGATTCTATATTTCTGATACTATAGTTATTGAAACTCTTTTACATAAATCCTAAATTTAAGTCTATTGAATTTAGTTAAGACATTTGCAAATTATGAAATTATTTTAAACGCAGCAGACCAACCCTTACCCATATTTGTTAGGTTTAATTGCAAAATATTTTTCTAAATATTTTTAAGCTCTATTTAACCTTTCTCTTTTCTAGAGTTAGAGTTAAACATTTCTTTCAGTATGTATATCCCACTTGAGCCATAAGAGTAATTTTTATTACCAAAAGATATTCTAAAATGTTTCCCTAATAACAAATCTTCATTGCTTGAGGGCCCCACATGAGTTAAGCCATAGGAGATCTAGAGGCAAGAGAATTAACATGACATCTCTTTCTTTTAAACCTCATGTCACAACTTTAACAAGGAATTTTGCCACTGGTAGCCAAGTGGATGCTTAAATAATAATAATTACACCTTAATTAGTTGTCATAATTAATTGTCATCATTATCTTACTAGATCAACAACTCAACTCTCAAATATCATATATAGAACTAACAAAATGGCATGTTTAAAAGTTAATCAATTTTTCAAAATCATTTTTAACACTTTCATCCATTCTAACGTTTTTAGAATACTTTATAACATCCTTTTACTACATCTAGTCTACTTGGATTTGACCATTTGAACCTAATTTTACATTCAAACTACAAGAATAACTTAATAAGTCTAAATATTTCAAATTGTAATTTTTATACAAACAACATTCGTCAGATTTTCAATCCACATAATCAAATTCTTGTATAACTAAAATTAGTTTTCTTTACTTACCAAGAAGAGTATAAAAACTTCTAAGTAAAACACAAATTTACTCTAAATCAAATTATGGTAAATTGGAAATGACATACATAATTTGTATCTGTGGTTTAATTGTATCTAATATTTAATAATAATTTTTTTCTGAATAATTTTTTCTGACCTCTTAAATCTTCTAAACATCTCTTTGGTTTAGTACAACAATGTTCTTCTTCCTTTTCCTATTTTCTTCGTTATTTTCTGTTTATTTTTATTTGGAGAACAAAACCTTGGTTAAAGTAATGAAATCATTCTCTTGCATTATAAATATAAGTTAATGTCGCCAACAATAACGACCCTTTCTTAGAATCTTTCATGCCATAAGTTTTGGAGCAAAGGCTTGTTCTTTTTTTTAGGTAAATGCTTTGGTCATTAAGTTTGTTGGCAATGGCAAATTGATCACACTTTTGGCATGCTTTCTTTGTCACACTTTCCCTGCTGTGTTTAGGTCACCGAGACAATAAGTAACTTGGATCATATTATTACTCTTATTTAATATATTTCTATTCATTTTAAGGTATTCATGAAATTCGGTTTTGAACAGATTAATGAGATTGTCTTTTCAAATTTTACCTTCTTTAACTGCTACACTATTTTAAGTATTTTGATGATTTGGGATTATGTATGTACTTGTGTTTTCAAGAATGGAATATTGATTATAAATTGCATGAGTATAAGATATTGTTATGTTCAAATTCTAGCCGTGGAGGGTGGCCAAGTGTCACAATTTGAATTAAAAAATGGCATATCTTTGCTGCCCACAAATTCTTCCCCTCATATTTGCTTAAACTACACTTTGTCATGCACATGATAAAATAAAATCAAAATTACGACATAACTTTCCACTAGGTTTAAAATTGAAATTAAAATAACAGATTTCTTAGATTTTTTTTTAATATTTCTTTTATAATGTTTTAAAGTTAAAATAATGAATGGTAATTATTCTTTAAGTTAAAAACCATTTTTATATGAACTGTGTAAATACATATCTTTGTGTTTTTTTAATATATTTTTGTATGTGAATACATATTTTTATGAATTTTTAATATTTAAAAAAAAGTTAATCTTCTGCTATTTAGTAATTGATTAGCAAAGAAAAATCATTCATTTATGTTTACAATATTGAATAAAATATTAAAACATTTATTTCAATTTTACCTCCTATAATAAATACTATTCTTTGAAATATTTGATAATATATTTATTAAAATTAAGAAAGAGGGTAAATATTTTTTAGCTGGCTATTAAAAAATAGTATTGATTTGGACTATTAAAATATTTTCATCATAATCTTTATTTATACCTTAACACACGCATATAAGATAAATTTCGGAAAATTTGTTATATTAAAAATTAAAATCAAAATCAAACTAAATTTTAAAATATGATTGTTATCCTTATAAGTGTGATTGTATATTTTGGTAAATATGATTTGTTTAACTGCACGTGTTTGGCATGCGAAAATTTTTACTAGAATATTTTGTTAGAGTTGCGAAGATATTAGTTGTTAGTGTTAAAGAGAAGCGTATATCAAATCTATGGTGTTCAACGGTTTATTATCTTAATTGCACAATTACATTTTCATCCTTTTGCATTTTTCCTAAATAAACAATAAATGAATCATTACCGAAAATTTATTTTTCTATGGTTATCATTATTATTACTTGAAAAAATAAAGGGTAGGTGAGAGTATCAGAAAGAATAAAAAAGAGATTTGAAACCGGGAAAAAAGAAGTAACTTTCAAAACATGCTGCAAAGTGGCCCACAGTATATTTATGCATGGATATAACTGCCAATTTGTAAAGTTCAATCCTCCCATTCTGGATAAAGCTAAGATATATTAAATATTAAAAAGAAAAAGAAAAATACACTAAAAAACACTGAATTTACCAATACACCCTTCCGCTCCACACCCACACAGTTTTTACTGTCCACCTCATCACACTGGAAAAAAAAACCCCTACCGTCATTCATGTTGGCTAGGCTAACCTCACCCCTCCTCATGTGAACCCAAAATTAGCACCATTATTTTCATAACCCTAAATATCCCATTCCAACAACACAACACCCAAAATAATACTAATAAAAATAATAAAAAGACAAGAACAGATTACGATAATCACAAAACACATTCAACCCCAACCCTCGATCTTACTATATCACTCCAATCTTCGCTTCTTCACATCAGAGATTTCAGCGACCTCGCTTTCACAGGCTTCCTCATTCGCTTCTTCCCGCTATCGTCTTCCACCACCACCTCTTCCTCTTCATCATCATCATCATCCTCCACATAATCAATAATCCCCTCATTCTCCATCTCCGAAACCGACCCACCAACCTCACCGCCACCCACATTATCGTCGCCACCCCCACCCGACTCCGCCATCGTCGAATTCTCACTCCCCAACATATTATTCTTGCTCCCTTCCCCATTTCTATCGCCTCTCCGCTTCCCCCACGATGGTCCAAACCCAGAATAGTAGTAGAATTCATACGGGTTCGAGCTCGCCGCCGCCGCCGCCGCCGCCCCCACCGCCTTCTTCCCCGAGCCCCGGGTCTTCACGCGGCGACTCCCACCTTTCTTGCTGGTGTAGGAAGCCAGCAGAGATAAAGACAAATGTTGCTCGCAGAATGATTGCCCTTGTTTGGCTTCATTCTTACACGCCCAACCCTTCTCGTCAATCCCTTGGCAAGGGTTCAACACAGTGGCGTCCAGCGGCGCCACCACCTTATTATCGTCATCGTCAACCCCCGCGCCGAGTTCCGTTACGCTGTGATAACGACGACGACCACCACGATAACGATGATGATGATGATAATAGTAACACCCCAGATAATCATATGCATGATAACGATAATACGAATGAGAATAATAAATAATTGGTGAAAAAATCTAGGGAATTTGAGTTTATGTAAGAAAAAAAAAAACCCTAACTCGGCGGGGATTACGTGCGTACCTTTGGACGGCGGCGAAGGAATGGGCATTGTTGTTTGGGTCGGTGGCGAGGTTGAACTGTGGAGAAAGAAGAAAGGGGAATGGTGAGAAAGGTGAGGAAGGAGGGATAGAGATAACCTAATTGGAAGTTAGTGAAAGAGAAGAAGAAAAGGAGGAGAATTTAGCGTGTGTGAAGAAAGGGGAACCCTAAGAAATGGAAGAAGAGGAAAACCCTAAAGAGGGAATAGATCTAAACGGCGAGGGAAAACGGAATAGAAAAGGAAGAGATTGAGCTAACCTGGATGGAGTCATACTGAAAGGGGATGACATCCCATGGAGACTGGTTGAGCTGGCACACGTGCGTCTCCACCGGAACCGAACCACCTTCTACACTGCACGACGACGAGAACAGAAGAGGGGAAAGCTTCGCGTTCTTCCGGATCCTCATCACCTAGATTTTGTCTCTGCCCAATAGATACCCTTATGATAGCTACATATATGGATTTTATGCAATCTCAGAGGAATGGAATGGAATGGGCATGAACACTGTTCACTGTTCCCTTTCTCTTCTCTCTTCTCTCGCAGATCTCACTCTCTCCCTCCCCTCGATGATAATCAGGGTTTTTCCTTCGTCTTGCTTCCCCTTCCATTCATATGTTTCTGTTTTTTTTCTCCTCTGACCATTTTACCCTTAGGTTTCTCCCCTATTTACCCCCTTCGCCATTTGCCCAAAGGGAACCCCTGCCGCTACCCACAACCACGTCACTCTTCGTTGTCCAAACCCTATTTATTTATTTCCTTTTCCGCTTTTCATCCCCTACACTCACCCCCATCGTTAAAACCCCTGCACCTGCATCCCCACCATCAACCCTTTTTCACCTTCCATCAATGTGGATAAAGGAACAACATTCACTGTTCACCTTGCAGGAAACTCAATGTAAGATTCTGTGGTGGGAGAGTTAGAAATGAAGGCGCGTAAGTTCGACGCAGGAAATCATAGCCCTGCGTGCGGTAGGAGTGGCCAACAACGCTGGCCCACACAAAAATTGGCTGGACCATTGTACTTGATGGGGTCCCATTTCAGTCCAAAAGGATCAACGGTTCTGATGATCAAGTAATACACTTAAGCTGCATGAAAAGTTTAACCTTTGGAGTATCTGATACCAAAACACTTCATCTTTGCATTTGCGCATTTGCAACAACGTGGCACCAAAACCTATAATTATAGGACATGTATTTGATCACTATTTTCCTTATTTCTTTCTCCATTTAACCCATCTTTTTACACTCTTTTCTCTTTTTCCAAAACATTCAAAACAGCTGGTGAATTTATTGACACCCCCAATAGTCAATTCAGAATGAAATCAATTTGGCCACATGCTATTTACATTTGTTTTACCCTCTGGCATGTATTAAAAAAATGAAAATAAATACATGAACCTATTCATAATTACAGCCATGGCGAAAGAATTAAAAAAAAAAGGACCATTTTTCAGTTGTCTGTCTCCGGAGTACTATTTATTATACACAAGCTGTGTGATCCGAGCCATTGCAAGTGTATGGCACTATATGTATCTGATCCTTTTTTCTGTAAAAATGACTAAACATAAGCACTAGTTTGTGGGGCACACAGGATGAAAAGAGTTGCAGCCAATTTGTGCAGCAGGTGTGGGTAAAGACTAAAAAGAGTAAAATAATAGAAAGCACACACTTTTTTTAATCTCTTTTTCTGTCTCTCTTTTCTTCCTCAGTCTTCCCCAATAATTATAAAACAAAAAACAAATTCTATAACTCTAGTTCTTCCAACAAGGCTACTCCTACGTGTCTGCATCATACAACATCTTAGTTCATCATATACATTCCCTTTTTCTTTCTTAGTATACTAGTGTTACATAATATACCCAAGCCACCGGAATAGTATATTTGGCTTAGTTCATAAAGTGATTTTTCAACAATCATGACGACAACATTTGGAAAGAGATTGCTATAACAAAAAAAATGATTTATTTTAGAAAAAACAAGAAAACTCCTGATCCAAAATAAAAACATGGCAACTCTTTCACGTAGAAGTTCATGTGTTCAACCTTATATATAATACCTCTCGGAGTTTTATTAGTCCTTGACATTATTAGAGGTATGTCACTGCAAATATTTTTCATTTTAATTATATCTGCATAAATAATTAAAATTAAAGCTGAATCAAATTATTCTTTACCTGATTAAGGTTTGCTGTTTTTCTAAAGAGAACTAATTATTAAGAACAGTACCTCTTAACAGGCATTTTTATATGATCCACTTGAATATTGTTTTCTGTTTCTGATTATGGTTCTGCATGTAAACACTGAAGATGCAGAGGTTGGTTTTTGGTCTATATCATCATCACACAGAGATGTCCCTGTCTGTTTTTTAGTTCTCGTTTTTTGCTATATATAACTTCTGGCTAGGTGCTGTCTGGCCTCACTATTTATCCACCTAAAGAAACAGGGTTTCTTCTCTGTTTGTTTTATTTTGACCATAATTTACATCTATGGAATAGGATATGCTATTTTGCTTTCCCTTCCAATATATTAGGGAACCTAATCATATGGAGAGTTCCACAATTTCCCAGGTACAATTTTCATTTTTTTCTTTTTGCAATTTTCCTTGTACTGATGATGATAATAACAATAATGTTGTAGAGAAAACATGAAAGCTGTTCACTTCAGCAGTCAGCACTATTTCTAGGATCTCATGAACTTCCTGGCAGCAGATAACATCCACAGAAACACCAAGAATTCCATATCCGATCTCTGCTGTTTCTGTTTATAGCTGCAGAAAATACTATGCACAAATATAAAAAACACAGAGCAGAGTTGCACAAAATGTTTGAATTTATGTGGGTACTATGAGTTGAGAAATTGTGGATAGTAAAAAGAATAACCAAAGCCAAACAATGAAAATATAGGCAAATATATATAGTTATTCGAAGCTCTGATAATTTCTCTATTTGCTATTCTTTATATGTATATGTGTTTTATTTTTCTGTTTCCATGTCCCAGTTTCAACTGAGATAGCAGAAATAAACAAGTTCTGTGTCTTATTTTATTCAGAAGCAATGATGGACGAGGAAATATGAAGGTTCAAAGTAAACAATTTCAAACCCTAAGTACGGTCCATGAAGGAAATAATGTGCTTCAAGTTGAACCCTAAACCTAGATAACCTATACAAATGCACATATTTGAACTAGAGAATCGGTTTAAATGTTAAGAGATAAACACAATGGATTAAAAGTAATGAATAGAGGTGGATAAAAGAAAATGTTTTGATGAAAGGAAGAGTACTGGGTGTCAGATAGCTTGGTCATATAGATAAGATATTTCTCACATAAATTGGTGCTTGAAGTTTGCATTTGTGGACAATATATAGTATATCTTGTTTATACTTTCTGCTTGTGATTTATCATGATAAGTAAAAGGCATGTATAATCACAATTATCTTCACAAGGATAGTTTTTTTCATATAAAGTTGCAACAAACAAGTAGTTTGCATTGGCCCAAAACTGCTAGATAAGTGGTGAGGTGGGGGGCAAGGAGAGTTTGCATTGCATCTTTTAACATATTTTGTACCAGCCAAAATCTCAGCCAAAGCTTTCTTCTTTTATTAACCCCACTTACCAAATGGATGCAAAAGTAGCAGGGCAATGGCAGAGTCTTCAGTCGTCAACTTGGCTTGCAAATAACACTGATTTGCTTTGACTGCCACCACATGTGCTCTCTGGGGCCCTTTTCTTCTCATGAGATCCTCTCTTGCTATTCTTACCCTCACACCCTTCTTCTTTACCCTTGAGTCTTCACATGCAATTGCTTCAAAGAAGTGTTTGTTGTAACATGATTAACAGATATGTTTGTGTTCTAAGTGATCTAGATTGGTGCTCACAGAAAAACATTTGTCCAAAGAAATCAGCTTTTAGAATGTTGAAAGACTAATGTTTAACTTTTGGACACTGGATTCATAAAAGGAAAGTGGTGTTTGGTGTAAAACTTTGATCCGAGTGTGTATAAACACTTGTCTCACAACTGACAAGTAATCACTATCTTTGATAATCCTTGTTTGCATGCCTGAGTGTCTCTGATTCAGAGAGTATCCAGACCCACTCGTCCTTGTGGCTTGCTATCTTACTCTCCTGCCACAACAAGTCAGTCTCTCAGACAAAGTACATCACCATTGTACTGCAATTACAGAATGATTACTGAGATTACTTGTTTATTCACTAAAGTGGAGCTAGCTACCTATCCTGCAGCTATTGGTCAAAGAGAGAACCATATAAAAAATCATATATCACGTTGAATGGCTTCAATTCTCAGTGTAGAATGCATAAATTCCACACATCAAACAGATTCTTGTAACTGCCTCAGTCGTTTGCTCATATGAGGTGAGTGTGACATGAAATATTTAACATTTGTTAGATAGATACACACGATAATACTATATGCAAACTTTGTTTGATTATACTAATATTATTGTCTAGCTGGGTTATGATGACTACAATGTTCTTGTTTCTTTACATTCTAGTGGTCAATATCATCATGATGAAAAAGAATAAATGGTGGAGACTGAATCTCAACACACAATGTGGTGACTTTTTTTTAGAGCTGTCACATTAACCATGTGTATGTGGTGGCTTCATTGCTTCATACTAAATTACTTGAAATAAATGAACTCATTACATAACCTATTCACTGCTCTGGGTTTTCACAGTCTCCAAAAATTCAGCACCAAAAGTGTACACTGGTTTCACCTATATCAAAATAAATGCACTATAACTCAACTCCCCCATATCACATTACAAAATAGAATTGTATTAATGAAGAAAAAAAGAAAAAAAATGAAACATATTTATTCATAAACCACACTACTTAGGTAGAAAATACGTGAAGTTAATTATTTAAAATAGTTTACAATTCCAAGAATATATATATATATATATATATATATATCTCATTGGCATTGGCATAATAACTATAAGATAATTTAGGCGGTCTGTGGTCCCAAATCAATTAACGTCTCAACAAATTTTCATTTTTCTTAAATACTTGTTATTAATTTATATAATATATTATATATTACTATTTTGATTTAGTAACGATTGTAGAGTTTTAAAATTGTATTATTCAAACAATTAGAAAAAGAATATGATCTTCATTTCTTCTTAAAGTTCTCTTACAATATTTTTAAAATAAATATAAAATAATAATATTTTGATAACTAACAAAGTTTTATATCAATTTAAAATTATTATTTTATTTTTATATTTTTTTATAAATATAAAAGTTTATTTCGGTAATAATTATACAAGTCCTGTAATGTAGATTTTTAAATAATTATATCCAAATTTTTTTTATAAAAATATTACAAGAAGTATAGACAGAAATAAATTTTTATTTTACTGAAAGCATACAATTATTTTAAAAAAATGATATATTTATTGTTCATTTTATCTTGTTATCAAACATCTGACCTTTTCATTGAAAAATTCATATTTTTTATTTTCTTTTCTCTCATGTATGATATTATACGTTTATGTATATTTTTATTCCCTAAGATTCTGATTTCATTTGTCATACAATTAAAAGTCATTAGTAAATTTCTGGTGATATTTAGATCAAATAACTTTTTTTAGTAAGTTCATATCTATCTTTTATTCTTGAATCAATTTTAAATTTCATAGATATATAGACAGTTAATTTGTTGTATGTGGTTCTTGAAATGTCGAAGATTTGTCTTTGTTAGTTCTAGGTCGTAATATGTATTCAGATTATTGAGTAAAACTCCCTTATACAGGTTAAGTTATTATTGTGGCCAGTAGCTTTTGGAACTCTTCTAAACTTTTGGAACTCTTCTAAAAGTGTTTCTACTTCTAAACTAAGCAAGGAAAATTAGCTTTTAAACCTCATCAATAAAATCATAGGTTAGAGATGAGGTGATGTGGTAATCAAATTTCAAATTTTTTCTACAAGATGTTCGATTGATTCAATCAAATTAGAATTCTCTATTTAAAATTGATTTTATAAGCATAATTTGATGATATTCTTATTAAATTTTTATGTTGTAAGAGTAAATGGATATAGTAATATCTCTATAAGTATTGAATTTGGATGATTATAGTATTAGATTTGTTTAATATAGGTTTTGTAAACTTTTTTTTTTTCTGGTTGAGTTTTCTTGTGTGGCAATAAGATTTATGAAGTTCTAGATTTTCAATTTTTCAAATATATTTTTATTCACCCAGCTATTTAATAAGATTTTTTTCACATTCCAGTTTTATAAAATCTCTAATCTAAAATACAATTAGATATTTTTCTATAAATGTTTTGATTTTGGCTACAAGAAGTATATTTCATAATAATAAATTTTAGGAAAAATTAACATAGATACTTATCTCTTTTGTGTTTTTAAGTAACGTTTATTTTCTCTATTTTATTTGATTACTATTATGTTGACAAAAAGTTTAAAATTGAAGGGTTTAGCTATTATATAATAACAAATCAAAAAATTATACCGTCAACGAATTATAATTTATTATATGGTAAATCATTTTAAAATTTATAATAGTTATTTTAAAATTATATCTAGGTTGATGATTTGAAATGAATGAAGATGTATTTTAAATAACAATATATCAAAGTTTGAATTTAAATAAATGATAATTAACTTATTAAATCATTTTTTTATTATCTGTGTCACTTTATTATAAATAAGTTATTTAACTATTATAATTAAATAAAAATAAATAAATATGAGTGTTAATTTATTAAAAAAGGTAAGATAAGTGTCTATTAGAAAAGTAAATGACATTTAAGAAAATAAGTCTACTTTTTAGATCTGATTCAGATCCCCACTCATATATGAAACAAGTCTACCTTTATTAAGCTATTAAAACAACTCTAAAACTTCTTAGGTAAAATGAATTAGAATCATAGTAAGACTAGATTAAGGGTAAAGAGGGTTTAATCAACTATACAAAAATAGGATTTTAGTAAAAGTAAATTAAAAATAAAAAAAGTAAAAAACAAATGTTATTTTTAAATTTGTTATCAAGATATACCTTATTTATGAATTTTTTTCCTTAAATTTACTCGTTTTATAACTTTATTAAAAATTTACTTGTAAAATGTAAAAATAATCATTTTTTTTTAAACTGAACTATAATTTTTTTCACATCAATTGAATATTTATATTTCTACCTTATTAGTATTATAAGGTGATATTTATATATGAGTAAAACGTATTTATATCCTTGGTTAATTTAGTACCCCATTATACCAATTCTCTAATACATTAAGATATATTTCGTACCAGGATAAAATAAATAAAACAATAAATATAATATATTAAGATATATTTTATATCAAGACAGAATAAATACAACAATAAATATAAATACATTTATTCTTTACAAAACTATTATAAAATATCTATATTTATCGGTGAAATATAAATACTTCTCTATAATTACACTAACTTAACTTAATTTTTTAATTTTATTTAATATTATTTCTTAATTAGTGATCATTAATTGTATATTTCAAATGTTTGTACTTATGACTTTTTTTTCCTCGTAGAAATATAAGTTTTTATTATCTATGATTTTGATATTTGTAATTAAGTTATGTTTGAACAATGATTTAAATGTTAACAATTTAAACAACACTGTATTGTGAATAACTAAAATTTGGAGTAAATTGATATTTGTATAAGTTTTTTTGTCAACCTTTTTTTATATCAATTAAAAAAATTTCTTAGTTAATATTAGGAAAAAAAAAACAATCTTAGTTATTGTTAATTTTAAAATTTTCAATCAATATTAAAAAAATTACTTCCAATCCATTGATAGAAAATAACATTGATGTCAAAAAAAATATATTAACATTAAAAATACCACAACAAATGTCAATAAAAAAATAGCCTTTGGTTAAGAAAATCCTCGATAATATTAAGTGAGAAATAATAATGATTTACATTATTTAAAAATAATTTTATTAATATTAATTAAAAAGTCTTAATTAATATTAATCGAAAAATTTATCATTTAAACAATTTATTGATTTTAGTCAAGTTGAATACACTTCAGATCAAGATGAAGTTGATGATAAAATAAAAAGAAAATGATAGTTAAATTTGAAACATAATTTTTTTAAATTTTTACATTTTAAGTGAAGTTTACTGTTTTTAACTTTAACTAATTCAATTACTCTCGTCAAATTTTAAAATATAAATTTTATTTAAAATTTTTAACCAAGACAATATATTCTATCACAAAATATTTCAACTTTTTTATAAAAATAAATTATCTTCTTAAAATTTCTTATTCAGTCACTCAATAATTATAATTTCATCTTCAAAACCACACCCCTTGTCATATATTTAATTCGATGGGATAATATTTCTCCATGCCAAATCTTGAAGAGAAGGGACTACATCTTCCATCTTCTTTTCCCTCACCTCACCCATTAACTTATCCAATTACTCTTCTTTTCCCCTTTTGGAGACATCATAAATTATTATTTTTAATTACTATTATAATCTCAGTTAAATCTTTTTTTTCTTCATAAATTTCTTTACATAATTGAGATACTATAAAACACTAAAAGTTCTCAATTGAGTCGATTTAAAAATCACATGTCCATATTATATGTAATATATATATATATTATTGTATAAATGAGATTTATGAAATGAATATAAACTTTTATATAAGTCTTAAATGTTAGTCAATAACTTTTATGAAATAAACCATTTTATAAAAAAAAAAAAGTATCAATATGGTAAAAAATAATAATAGTTGGAGAAACGCTACCACGCGTCCTTCCTTTTAGGATTAATCCCTGAAGGCAACCCATGATATTAAATGCTACAAATTTTACAATTCAGAGCATTCATTGCTTCATTCACCTTTAATTCTCATATCAACTACAACATTTAAAATATGGTTTTAATAGCAAAAAAGTTTTTCAGAAGACCCATTAATTAAGAATAGAAATTTGCAAAATATTGTGACAAAAAGACTTGTAACAATTTATTTACTTTTTTGGAGTTCTACATTGCTTTATTTGGAGACAAGAAATTAAAAATTGACTTATTAACACTTTTAATCATCACAATTTAATAAGGAAACCATGAGAAAGCCCATCAGAGCACAGATCCATCCTTGTTATATTCAAATGTTATTTTGATTACACAAAAAATATTATAATTAAATAAAAAACTAAGATGTTTTATGAAGATTTGATATAAATTTAAGACTTAATTTATGAATTAAAATATTTACTTTTAAGATAAGATAATATTATTTTATTCTTATGATATAATCTTATTTAAAATCTAAGTTTTAATTTTATCTCATGAATTAATCTCATAAAACTTAAGTATTAAAACACACTTGTTGGAGAAGTCTTCAGAAGATTGGATATACATTTAAGACTTACCAAACTTATAAAAGTAAAGTATTTTCAGACTCATACTGTTATGAAATATAGATTTAAATTTTATTGAACCAACCAATTTTTGTTGAGGGAACTTCTGAAATTTATGATGCTGACTTTGCACTAATCAAGAAGCTAATACATTGACCATAACTTAACAGGTTGTCATAACATGACAGATTATCAATGAGGAATCTGAAGAGACCTTGGTATCAATTATCAGAGAAAAAAGAAAATAGAAATAATTTTTTTTATTTTAATATATATATATATATATATATATTATAAATATATTTAATTATATAAATAATTTTTAAATTTTTAGTTGATTAGTTAATGATTCTAATTGGATAAATTAAGAAAATGATGATTTTTAGATCTTAACTTAGTCTATTATAATTAATAATTAAAGCTTAATTTATAAATATTAATATTTAAGTTATAATATTATTTAAATAATATAATAAAATAATTCACATTTTAGTTATTTTTTTATTTTAGTAAAAATAGAAAGATAGATTAGATGCATTGTATCAAAATAAGTTATAAAATGACAATATTAAACCTAACCTACTAATAACACTGATAAAAATAACGTTATAGTGATGTGTAAGTGAGTATTTAACTAATCAATTAATAAATTTGAGTATAACCTAAATAGAAGTATACATATTTAAAACTAATCAAATTGTTTCAATTGTATCAAATACAAAAATTGATAATACCTATTAATGAAAAAGATATAACAAATTAAAATATCACTAATATTTTGTACGAACATTGGCGTTAAATATTTAATAGAACAATTAATAGATGTTACTAAAATTCAAATAAAAATATTATCTAAAAACTAGTATTTTTTATTATTGTATTAAAAATATTGTTATGAAAATTATTTTATCCAAATTCTTTTACGTGAATAAATTAATTACTTGGTAAAAACGAAAAAAAAGTAAACGACCAGAAAGATGGAAGAATAATGGGGAAAAAAAAAAATCATATATCACTTTAAAAATGTTGCGCCAAATGTAACACCGTATAAAATATACACTTAAACACATTTATCTTGGCTACCAAAAGACATTCTTACTTAATTGATTAAAACGAATTTTTCCATACTAACTTCTTGATAATATCTTCTTATATTTTCAAAATATATTTATATATAAAAATTACTCAACTCTTTCTTTAATAATTGAGATATACATCTCAAAACTTCATGGAAATTCAAATTTAGACAAATAAAAGAGACCTATATATTCTTTTGATTTAATGGAACTAAATGAACTTTAAAAAAATAAAATAGGAAAATATTATGACTCTAATACGAGTGATACTAACGCATATTTCACAAATAGAAGGTTTCATTTAATGTGCCATGATAATGTATGTTTCATTATTTTATTTTTAACCAAAAATAATAAATAATTCATGTTAAGATTAAAAGTAATATAATGGATTAAAAATAAATTTTAAGTAAAATCATATATTTTTATAGTCTTTTTCACTTATTTAAACAAGTAAGGATAAATTTCTCTACTTTTTTTCTTTTTATTTATAGTTATGTAATAAAATACATTTTTACTATATTTACTTTCTCTATTTATTTCTTATCCATTTTGGTCTAAACAAAATGCTAACATTTCAACTACTAGATTTCGTTTTGTTCTTTTAAAATTAAAAAGATGCTAATTACACCAACCGTGGGAGAATTCAATAAAACAAATAATATCTATTTAATATTTTGACATATGATGTGAAAATAGTTTTGAATTCTAGTCACCTTCTTTGAAAGAATTTGACCTAATTAACATTTTCATGTGAGAGGGTTCATAAATATAACTCGTTTTATTTGTCAGAATCAGAATTTTCAATGACAGAGAAAACAAGTATGACATTTTTGGCCCAACAAAAACCAGGATCAGCTGGGCTCTAAATGGGCTTGACCGAAGGCAGCTGCAACAGAAGCCCAAGTCGAGGAGTGATTCTTCCTGTACCTCCATATTGACTTTCTGCACCTCCATAATTTTGACACATTTCTATTTTAATTATGAGAAAAAGACAAAAAAAAGATTGTATTCCATAATGTAAAAGGTGTAGAAAAAATAATTGCAGGTTGTACAATCCATAATGTATTTATTTTTTAATTGTATTGCGGTTTGTGCAACTCGTAAAGAAAAAAAAAATCACAGTTATCATCAAAGAAGGTTATTTTCATTTTTTTTCAAGACTAAAATAAGAATATGTTAAAATTACGGAAGTGTAAAAAAGTCAATATGAAGGTGGAGGAAGAAGCAGTCCAAGTCGAGTTGTTCCTTAGTGAAAAAAAATTCAAACATTATGCAGGAGGGTGTAAAAAGTTGTGAAAGTAAAAAAGAAATATTTAACGATTTATTTTTGTTATATTTTTATCTTTTTTATTTTTAATGTTTTAATGGTGGTTGTTTTTAAGGTTTAAATAAGTTTGAAGTCTATCATGAGTGATTTTTGTTTTGAATATTTTTTTCTTAAATTGGATACTTAATAAATTTTAAATTTTTATTTAAGTATTTAAGTTACTTCTGGTAATTCTACTGTCATGTGTCACATTATTTGTAAGTATTGAAAAACTATATTTATTATGCCACTTTTTGATGAAAAACATATAATTATTATTATAAAAAAGAAGTTGAAAGAATAAAAAGGAAATCTAAATATTCTTAAACGTTAATTACAAGTCTACAATAATAGAAGTTGAATATAAATAATTTCAGGAATTCAAACCAAAATGTTATAATTTATTAGTTATTTGAATACAAAGTTTATCAAGTACTGAAAATCAAAATTGGTATTATATTGAGTATATGAAACTTATTTAAGTATGTTTTTAGATATAACAATTTTGCTATTGTGTTTTGTGATTGAGAAATATTTTGTTATTTTAAATGTTGAAAAATACTTAAATTAGACCATTTATATTTTGATATCCAGAAAGGTATCCTTAAAGACATTTGAGAAATTATTTTTTAATTATAGTAATTTTATATTGAGATATTATAATAATTTTGATGTAAATATATTTTTATATAGTTATTTAAATGTAAAACTCATTGTGTTTATTATTAATGACTAATAAGTAGGAAAATTATAAACTAAATATAAAAAAGAATTTGTTTTAAATAATAATATAGTTATTTCTTATCTACGACAACTATTTTTTTTATCAAATCTTTAATAATTATAAAATGGAAATATAATATTCAAAAATTCATAATTACAATATATACCACATTGCAAAAATAACTAAACATATTTCCAAATTTTATACTTTAGGTTATATATTTTTCATTTTCAAAGATAATTTGTTCTTAATTTTAACATTCACAAGTCAGCCTAGCAAAGATATGGAAGTTTATAGTGATATCTAATATAAATTTTATAAAAAAAAAAGTGAGGCTAGATTGATTTAATGTTTGAAAAAAAGTACATAAAAATTCTAAATTTATTTTCATTTGAATTATTTTTATTCTAATATAATTAATTTAATAGAAAAAATAAGTTGATTTAATTAGAGACACCAATTTTAAAAATGGAAACATCACATTAAAAAATTAATAGTGGACATTTAACATTAATAGCCTCTCAAGACAAAAATTTTAGATTAATTTTTATTTTTTTAAGAGTATCTTATCTTGCCATCCTAATATATAAAAGTAAGAAAGTATTGACTAAACAATATATTTCTAAAATTAAGATTGCTTTTGTGAATATGCATTAAATAAATTAGTACACATACAAAGTAAACAATAATAGAATAGTAATAGTTAATTAATAATTAAAAATGGAAATGTTATAAGCTAATTAAAATTTATCCTTAAATAAATGTTTTTGCATGATTTGTTTTAGGTATTTTTTTAATAATAATTTTTATTTTTAAGGATAAATTTAGATAAGCTCAACATTTATGGGTAAGATTGAATTGATTTAATTTTTGAAAAACAAAACAAAATCTTAAAGTCTAAAAATGAGAAAGTTTTGGAAAAAAAATTCAAAAATTAATGCTATTTTTTGTAAATATACTTTAAATATACAAATTAATAAACATAAACAATTAAAACATAGTAAAACATTAATAATTAAAAAAGCATGATATTGAAAAGTTAATAATTATGATTTATCATAATTTCTAATGTAAGACAAAAATTGATTTAATTTTTAGAGAAAATATAAAAATGTATTCATTTCAACTTTAATAAGTATGAGTTCATTTACTCAGGAGATAAAAAAAAATTAAATTAATTTATATCTTCAAGAATATTAGAATGTCTTTCAATATTTCTTTCTTACTTTTATAAATTACGATTTAAAATAATTCATAGTGATATATCTCACATTTGAGAACTAGATAAAATAATAAGTGAAAATTAAAAATAATTTCTACTTATAAGATTAAAACAAATATATTTTTTTGCATGATTTGTTTTAGGTATTTTTTTCTTTTAGATTAACATTGTTTTATATACCAAATTTGATTTTAGATCTTAATTTTTTTTAAAAGTTTGAAGTCAATTCGGTAAAAGAAAATTATGAAGAAAGTATTACAGTTTTCCGCTTTTGAAATGTAATGGCTTTTGTTCACAATTTTTATTTTAGATGTCATAATATTTTATTCAATAATATATAAAACTTGTAACAAAACAATGAAATTATAAACTAATATTTAATCTTCCTTTTACGTTTATAATTTTTTTATATTAATTATTTGTTTAATATTCTAGTGAGTTTTTACTTCGTTCTTTTATATTATAATGAGTTTGGAGACAGAAAAACTAAAATATATATTACTATATATTGTTTAATATACAAAACATAATGTAATAACATTCTACAAAATCATAATGTATTAATTATTTTTTTATTAAACATTTTTAAATTGAATTATATTTTCTGTCCTTTTATCGTTTTATCTATGTGTAGTTTGATTTTTGTTTTCTTAAAAGTTCGATTTATTCTTTTACCTTTTAAGTGATTGAAAATAATTTTTTTTAATAAAAATTAAATATTACCGTAAATCTTAATAAATCTAGAATATGTAACAATGTCATAATATAAAAATATGTATAAAAAAGGAAAAAAAATAATACAGAAGACTAAGCCAAACTCATCTAAAGAAAAAAAAAAAAAAAAAAATTTTCAAAAAAAAAAAAAAAAAAAAAAACAACTCTTCCAAAAAAAACTATACAAATCTAAAATATAACATTTGATACTTGTTAAAAAAATATAAATTAATAATAGAAGGTAAAATATCAACGTTTAATATAATTTTTACTATTAATGTTGGAAAAAGTGTTAGTATAATAATTTATTTTGACTGTATATAAAAGAGATTATAAAGTTAATGTCATTACGAATTTTAATTCATTTATCTAATTCTATAAACCAAAGAAATAATAAAGCTTTACAAAGTAGAATACATTTGAACTATAAAATTTAAAGTCATTGGTTCTAAAAATCTCAATAGGTAGAATAAAAATCATAAGTTCAACATATAAAAATTTATCAATACTAGGTAAGAAGTGAAACTTTTAATATATTCTTAACAGTTTTCTCTAAAATATCACCACAAACAAGATAAGAATATTCTCTAACAATGTTAACTTTTACCCAATCAATTTTAAACATCTTCTAGATAGCTTCTTATAGGTTTTTGAATATAAAAGAATTTAAAATAATAAAGTTATACTTTTCTTAAAAAAAATTACCTAATATTTTTGTATGTCATTGAATATGCATAGCCATATCAAATTTCAGACATTGCTGAAACATAACAATTTTTCATCCTTTACAACATCCAAATAAGTAACAATTATTAAATGAACTTTTTCACCAAAATGTTATATACAACATTAAGAAACTACATAATATCATTACAAGATAGAAAGACAAAACCAGCTGAAGCCACAATCATATTTTACTAGCCACATTGCACTAAAAAAAATATGAAGAATACTCTCCTTAAAGTACACATAAAATATATAAGAATACCTCTAAATTAAACATCCTTAATTATCCAGAAAAATTTTATTATACAAATTCCACGACACAAGTTTTGACAAGTAGAATATTATTTACCCATATCAAATTTTACCAGACAACAGCTATGTGAAAAAAATCTTAATCATCGTTTGATTAAGCACACTATTCAAATATCAATTAGAAACAAAATATATATATAAAAAGTGAGAAGCAAATTATTTAAATTAGTCAAACTGAATAATTACTTGGAAACGGTATATGAAAAACTTTAGAAAAGAAAATTTATACTACTAAGTACTCCTCATAAATTCTAATATTGAAACAAAAGAATTTAATCAACCACTAAAAGGTGACATCTTTAATCTTCACTATAATTTAAAAAAAAAAAAAATCACCCTACTTCCTTTCTACACCACCTCCCCTCCGTATCAAACTCCTTCGCACCTTCCATCGTTCTTCCTTTACCAACCTCTCTCTCTCTATATATAATTATAAACATATATAAAGAGGCTACAAAGATAAAAGACATATATAAAGATTAAAATAATAAATTTTAAATATAGAAACTAAAAAATAAAAATGCAATTATAAAGACTAAACAAATAACAAAACTTCTATTTATGTTGTCTCATACATAAAAAATTCCCTGCCCCTATTCCTATAACAAACATCGAAGTGAAAGAGTAACTTTTGAAGTACTAAAATATATTTAAAAACATTAAAATACTCTTTCATACACATAAAATTAAAAAAATCAAATTTTGATAATATATGTTCATGAAACATAATATTCATGATTTATATCATCCTGGGTTGGCTGATTGGAACGTGCGGTATTATAAAATTCGGCAAGTAATCTTCTTTGGATATGACATGATTTAAAAAACCAAGCTTTTCCATTGTGGATGCATCATTTTATTTTTAAACTTTTGTTTGACGTTTATTACATTCAACAAAGAACACGAGTCATGATTACATATACATTTCTTTATAAATAAAAAACGTCTCTTCATTTTTACATGCAATTGATTTCTGCAGAAATGGAATCTGAGGCACTGATATGGGGAGACAAACTCTTACTGAGGGGATTATCATTCCATGGTTTTCATGGAGCATTACCTGAAGAGAGGAAATTAGGTCAAAAATTCTTGGTAGATATTGATGCATGGATGGATCTCAAAGAAGCTGGCAAATCTGATAACTTATCAGATACTATCAGTTACACAGATATATATAAGTGAGTGACCAAAATTTTTCATCATTTGAATCATTGCATAAACTTCTCAGATCAGTGTAATGTTATTAACATGCCTATATATGATTGGTGATGCAGAATAGCTAAGGAAATTGTTGAAGGGTCACCTCAAAATCTTCTGGAATCAGTAGCACAAAAAATTGCAGTGATCACTCTGACAGATCATGAACAAATATCTGCTGTTCGAGTGAAGATTGGAAAGCCTCAAGTGGCAGTTCAGGGTCAAGTTGATTACTTAGGTGTTGAGATACTTAGACGCAGAAGTGATTTGTCAAATTAGAACATTCAGGTTCAATGATGTGTCTCATGTTCTTCTTGCTCTTTTTTAGTTTTATATTGTTTATGTTCATGTTGTTGTTTATTTGAGAAATGCTAAGTTAAGGATACAATTTTCATGATAATTTTGAACAGTTTATTGAAAGTCTTATACTAGTTAATGTATCATGTTTCACTTTGTTTATGGCAAAGTAAATATGGACCAGATTAACATCAGGCATGGTGATTAGCATTGTCATCTTAATTGAGTATACAAGTTTAAGTCTTACTATCATTACTTTTTCTTTTTTAAGAAATTATTATTACTTTTTCTTTTTTGAGAAACTATCATTACTTTTCTACTTTAAGAAATTATCATTACTTGATATATAATTATTTATCTGTAATTAATCTATTCTCTCATTCATAAAATTCTTAAATCGAATTATACAACATCGAACGCATAATTATAGCTTCATAATTATGGGTTTGTTATGTTTGTGGTGCATATAGATGTTTGTCTTATTGTAACATAAATCTGAGTAGGTCTTTGTAGTCGTGTTGTAATTTTAAACATAATATTTTATGTTTTAAATGATTATACCTATACGTCCCAATCACTCAAACTATAGAATAAAAAGTTATTAAATTAGAGACTTGATCAATAATTTAACGGAAAGATTGAGCTTAATTAGGTTTGATAGGAACTCCAATAAGATATTTGGTTCAAGTTTAACTTTGGGAAAAAAATCACTTTAGAAATATGAGTGCTTCTTTATGCACCTCCATATATTTTATGCACTTCCATAAATTTTTTCCTGCCGCTCCATACATACAAAAATGATGATTTTGTCCTTCAATTAAAAAATATTATAAAAGTTTTACATGTAGATTTTTAATTAATAACAAAAATGAATAAAGCTTATTTATACTTCATATGATTAATTATACTTAATTAAATGTGTTATAATGACCCTTGATTACAAGAAATAATAAGATTAGTTTGAATTACTATAATTTTACACCACTCAATAATTTAAGAAAAAAAAATGGTCCTGCGATTTCCTTTTGATGAATATTGAGGATTTCAAAAAATAAAATAATAATACTCTTTTCAAATAAATATATTTTAAATAAGTGTTATTCTTACAAAAAATTTGGAAGTTCTTCAGTTTGAGTTTGAGACTGTGATATTTGATCTTAGAAGTAGTCTTCGACTTTCAATGTAGTCTTCAGTCTTAGACTTATACCGATGCAAAAGATACTACGATATCAAAATAAGTACACGGATGTCTGACTAACAGTTTAAAGGATTGAATTTCGTACTTGGACTTAACTAATTGGTGTTGTATTTATAAGAGTCAAATTGTACTGAAGTATTATGATTGGTCGAAGTTTTAGGTCAGAGCAGCTTTTGTCCGTCTGCTACTGTCAGTGATTGTCTGGTGAGCTAACACCATTGTATCAGACTCTAAGTACATCTTAGTCAAGACCTATTCGGCCTTGATTGAACACGGGTCAGCTCTGAGCATATAAATGTAAATTTCTATTTAGAATGTTAACCTTATTCACATTTTTTATATCTTCTTAAATCACAACTTATATTCTTTAAACTTTTATTTCTTTATGAATTTATTAAATACCGAAGTGTTTATATCAAATTTCAAAATAAATAATATTTTAAATATAATTATTAATAATAACATTGTCGTCTTAACGGACTTGATATATATTTATATTTTTAAAACTTAATATATATAAAGAAATGACATTGTAATATTTTTAAAATAAAGAAATATTCTTTAAATAAATAAATATTGGGTACTTGAGAAAAAAAATATAGTAACCGTTAAGTTCTATAAATTATTTTCTTCTGAAATAAGAGTTGATCATAAAAAATATTACTTATAATAAATATAAAAAAGTAGTATTTTGGTTAAATATTTTAATATATAATTTTTATTATATATTATTCGATATTATGTTATAAGTATATTAAAATTAATATAATGTATAATGTTAATGTTTTGACCTCATTGTTAAGGTTAATTATTATATTTGAGATATTGTCTATTTTGACAAAGGAAAATGATTGAATATATTTATTTTGTATGTTGTGAAGGATCATGGAGTGACTATCACATGTAACTATTTTGGAAGAAGTGTGTGAAACGGTCAAAATTTTTTACATTTTTGACATTTTTCAATGCAAGTGTGTGATTCTTTCCAAGGTGTTGAGCAATAATTCTACGTATTTTTATATGAAGCTCATCTAACAGTTTTTGTTTGACCATCATCCAACCATTTCAACAATCGTGAATAAATCTTTCTTTTAAAGAGTTTGTCATTATATATAGTATAAAATGAAACCTACCGATACAATCTCTGGATCTCTTTTGGTTCATCAATGAGAATTTAATTAGTCAGAAATTTAATGATGGGAGTCATCCAAGTAGTGTTGTTCGGATTTATTTCATCATCATAGTTTCAACTTGGCGTTTTAAGGGTATCTTGGATAATAATATGGTAGCAAGCTTTGAGAAAATGTCAGCTTGGTTGTTTTGTTCTCTTGGTACATGCACAATGTTAAATTTATTAAATCGTTCCATTAAATTCTTAGTGGCATGATGTGATTTTTGTGACAAATGTTTCTTAAATTGGTAGTTGTCATTTATTTGTCTCGTGATGAAATTAGAGTCGCTCTATAACACTTGATATGTTTACTCCCAATTCTCAAGCAAGACTTTGTCTAAAATTTAAAGTTTCATATTTAGCCTTGTTATTTGATGTATCAAAATTTTATTGCTTGGTCAAGGATAATGTTGTCAACAAGTCCTTTAAAAATTATTCAGCCTCATTATCTTTCTTATTCATGATTCATATATATTCAAATACCACCATTTGTGTTTTTATCCGAGTTGGGGTAGAAGGGTTTGCCTTTTTTGTTAGTTTGGGAAGAAATTTTGAAAGAGAAGCAATCTTCCCATTAAGACATTACACCTCTTGTAAGAAGCTCACACTTCTAATAATAAAGATTGCTCTGCATTTGTAAAATATTGCTTCAATATATAAAATTGAGGAATTTTCCTCCTCCAACGCTTTTTCTATATTTGAGTTCATATTGTGTTCTTGGACCTTGACTTAATGTCATGATTGTGATCTGGTGTTCGAGATTCTATATACATTCTTTGTGTATAGTCCTTAATGCATTGTTGTCACGTTCGTGTCTTAGTACCATGCTTTTGAGAGTTGGTTTTCATAGTTTGTCATTCAACACCTTCAGTTCAATTTTTCTCCACAAGGGTGTCCTATCATGGTCAAGATTCAGTGTCCCCCTCTATATAGTCATGAACTCCATTTTGTTGGTTGTCCTTGAATTTTGTGTTTGCCGATCTTGAACAATGAGAACAAATTGATTATGTAGAGCATGCAACTCAATTTAGTTCTAGTTTTGCATGAGTTCTAAGTCTTTATCAAACTTTGTTTGTAATCATTATTGAAGTTATTCTTGGATCTTCTTATTCTTCTTCGCTTGTTGTTGCATATTGACTATCGTATTCTAAATGCTTTCTTTATTTTTTAAAAAAAGATTTTCCATGTGTTTTGAGGATACTTACCAATGTTGAATTCATCTCAAGATTAGACAAAGATGATATGATATTTCTATTTCTAGTAAAAACCATAAATTGTTGGTATGAGAAAAGTTTTATCTAAACCATATAGTGGATATCAAATATTCTTGCAGTATAAAATAATGTTATTCATCAAAGGTGGAAAAATAGATGCAATAAGAAATCTAAGTTAAGCCTTCTCATCGTAAATCAATTTATTTGTTGTAGATTGAAAAAAGATTCACCTAAAAAAATTCCCACGTTTAAATCAACAATAATTTTATATAAAATAAAACACATTAAATATTAAAAGTGAATGACATTTTTTAGATATTGTCTTATATACTTTTATGTAAGTTAAATATAGGATAAAATAAAAAATAATATGTTTATTATAATTTTATAGGATATTATGATATATTATAGGTGATAAGTTATTAAAAGTTTTTTTATTTTTTAAATACTTCTAAGTGCATAAATTCACTTATTTTTTATTTATTTTATTGTATATCAAGAAAATAATTAGAAGTCGATGTATTTTTTAACATGAAAAAAAAACACAGATAAAGAGTATCATTTTAAATACTAAAAAATAGAATATTTATATTAAAAATAATTCATTATAGTTAGTCTTAACTGAAGCATATCATTTCAAAACATTTTTTCTGTAAAATTGCCTTAAAGGTACTATTTTGTAATTACCAAAATATAGAGTAAAGTAGTTCTCCTGCAAGACATTACATTCGGACGATAAATAATGAAAAATATAGCAAATAACAATTTTTCTTTATATATATATATATATAGTATTTTAGATTCTTAATTAAAACTAGTACCCCTAAACTTCCTTTTACACGCAAAGTTCTAAAAAATCCATTTAAATGCAAACCAATTTGAATTCAATTCTAACACGTAAGATGTTGTTGATGGAACATTTTTTTTTAATTTTTAACTCCTTAAAGTAATTTACTTTTAATTCGCTAATAGTTAACTTTTCCAAAATCTTAAAATTTCTCCATTTTTTGCAGCTTCCACAGAAAATAGCTATCCAAAATAGTAATAAATTAAAAATTATGTCACCCCTACAAAATTATTTTTGAGTATCATAAAAAATTATGAACCCTAAAAATTCCTGCAAAATTTTCTTGCCATTTACAAATTGCAGAACCAAAAGATTTCTTTTGCCAAATCAAACTCATACTCCATGTAGATATTTCTTTTTAAACACTTTACTTTAATAATTTTAAAAGCAACCACCATTTTTTGTCAAAAAAACTCGATTTGACAATTCATATTTGCACTAAAGTTGATATGATTGGTAAAGTTTATCCTTTAAATACACAATTAGAGATTCAATTTTTAGTTTCTATATAGAAAGAATATCCACTAAAAATCAATATCTTAAATAGATCTCAGTAATAGAAAAATTATCTTTAATTTTCAAGCAAAAGATACATTGATTAAAAGAAAGTTCCTTCTTTCTGCTTTGATTGACGTAAGACGATAACCCACAGAACTTTATAAATAGGTTTATATAATTTTCTTTGGTGCAGCTTTATTCTTTCTTTTTCAAAACTTACCAACTTTAATTCTATGTTGCAACACTTTTCTATTCAAATCCAAGTGTCATTTCTGACCATTTCTATTCAGATTTCATACATGAGTTGGTAGTGCGCTCAAATTTTTCTTGGTGTTTTTTTTTTTCTTTCTTTATTTGGAGATGATTACAACTCTAGGTAAGAATATATAAGGATGTTTAATTTTATCCATAATGCTAATTTATACTAAAATATGTAGTTTTATAATTTTGAATCTTATTTTTAAGAAGAAACATTTATATGAAGTTTTTTTATAATATATATATATATATATATATATATATATATATATATATATATATATATATATATATATATATATAATTTTAAGGCCAGGTTCTTTTACAAATTTTTTGGAAGACTAAGAGATTCAGCACTAATAAAATCATAAATAAATCAATATAAAAATTAAACTATTATTTTTAATTAAAAATATTAAATAATAAATTTGTGAGTAATTCTTTTTTTTATATCTTGTTTATTTATATTTAATATGAAACTTCTAAGTTACTTAATTTAAAAGATTCACAGCCACATCCTTGATTTTAATTTATACTTTTTGTATTTTAGTTAATTTAATTCTTTTTCAATTATTTATTAAATAAATATGTTAGACTTTAGGGTTGATGGGATAAAAATGAAAGACATTAAATATATAATAATTAAATATTAAATTAAAATTTATATTTCTTTTAAAATATAAGAAATAAAATTGTGAAAAAGAAAGATAAAAAAAAACTAAAATTGTAGATAAAATTGAAGGAGAACTAAAATTACAATTAGTAACATCCATAAAAGTTACTTTCTAAACAATTATTATATGCAGGTAATCAATAAGTATATAAATACATCATATATTTGATATTTAAAACGTCCATTATTTTTTATTTATCATATTTGCCATGAGAAGTTCTCTTATATGTCAAAACATGTTCACCTGTATTATATAATCATTACAATAAAACTAAACAATACACAATACAAAGGATAACTTAGAGATTCTAAAAGGAAAACAAGAAGAGGTACGATATCTATTTAAAAATATTAACCATTACAATCGTACATCAATCTCATTGCTCATACTATGAATATCTAGTTTCTAACATTCACATAATTAATTATATTATATAAAAACTCTACAAAGACATAACTATAAATACTTAACTCTAATTTGGGAACATGTTACATTGAATCAGACTCAAAGACCTAAACCTGTCATATTATTTTTCAATGTGAGTTTGACAAAATGATCCATCAATTTCTCATCATACTTCATATGACAGGATTAAGTCATATAGTTTATTTTTTTTACATAACTATATTTCAAACCACATTCACCTATATAAATCTATTTCAACTCTCACTACCTGATAATTTTCATTTATACAATTCTAACCTATCAATAGAATTTGGATACCTCCTCGACACAAATCTTTAGACAATGTAAATCCTAACAATCTGGATATAGATATTTCTTTTCCTCAAAATACTATATAGATCACCATTCAACATCATTTTATAAAATATACATGCACATATTACAACTAACATCGTATATCATATCTTAATCTAAATCATAAAAGTTTCATAAGTCATACATTATAAAAGATATTATGCAACAATATACTTAAGTCAATAAACAAAGAAGAAATAAATACATTTCAAAACAGAGTCGTATCCTGTCCAGATTGTTGCCCTTGACCCATTCTAACCCAGTAACACCCTCTTCTAAATCTGGTATGTGCTTGACACATCTGCATAGTTTTACACGATTTCATAAAGTGTTACACAATTTCCTCTTTAATATAATAAATTAACTTATATCAAACATATTAATTATGATTTATTACATACTTAAATTATAACTACACACTACAAATTAAAAATTGATTCACATGATTTTCTTAATTTATCCTTTAATTTTAAACTTATTCTTACATAATAAAACAAAACTTAATTCTTGATGATCAACATATTTCTATTATATTTTATCATTTGTGTCCCTACCTGACCAGGAGGTGTATTTTAAGTCCAATAATATAATTGGGATATAAAAGATTATCCTAATATGAACCAAATTGAATAATCCGAGCCCATGGTAAACGGCCCACTTAAAATGTAAGCCAAACAATTCTCTCAGGATAATCACCTTAATAAAAATTGAATGCTCTTAGTAATTAATGTTTGAAAATATATGTTAAACAATAAATTGTACTGGATTATTGGTTGGGACAATAATTGATTAATATTTTATACTGACTAAAGGAAAAAATAAAATGATAAAGTAAAAATATTTAGGATGAGGAGAACATAATTCTTAATTTCGACTAACCAATAACCATAAAAAACTTTAGCTGCTAAAACAATTTGATAAGGATATTTTATCATAATTTATAATCTATAATTTACATTTGAACTAAATTTAAAAATGTAGATATTTTTCAAAATTATTTATACACGTTAAATATTTTTGTTTTAACTCATCTTCTTATATTGATGTGTTTATTTATATTATAATTATAATCTGCGTTTTCTAAAAATGACTAAATAATAACATTCTTCTACTTTGTATCTATATATTTTCTATTTTGAGTCGCACGCTCTTACTGGCGCGTAAGAATTGAATCTACGATGTCTTTGGTTTAGAAGTCAACTAAAAAACTATTATTATTGTATTGGATAAAATAATAAAAAGAAAAAGAAACAAACTTTAATATGAATCTTCTGACCATATAATACTTGTTTAAAACTCAGACGGTTCAAACAATATTCTTGGGTCTGCTAAGCCAGTCCAACGTTGAAAATTATTAGAGAAAAAAAAAAGTAAAAGAATGAACGGATTTTGGTTCAACGGAAATATATTTCCCTCTCTGTTTATTTAGCTAGAAAAAAAGTTTAATTAAATACAAATATTTTTTCATTAAAGAGATATTTCTAATAAAAAAAACACCATTAGATATCAGAAGTTGTAGGCATGATTACAATTCTGAAAATTTATCTCTACTCCTGCATCTCCTTTTCAGATAAAAATAAATTTATCGTCTAAATTTCATTTAAGTTATAGTTTCATATTTGATTTCTTATTCAATTTATGTGGTATTTTAGCACGTGTCACATGATAAATATGTTATTTTATATAATATATATTAAATAAATATTTAAATTGTAAATATTATCCTTATATTTATCATAAAATACTTGTACTTTTATTCAATTTCTTTAGAAAAACCATTAAAATTATTATTTTTAAATAAAATATTATATATTAAAATAGACAGGAGATAAAGAAATATACAGGCGAAGACAAAAAAAAAATACAATACTTTGAGATCATTGAGAAAAAAATATTTCAATTATTTATTTTACAGAGAAAAAAAAAAACAAATCATTGCTTATATGTATCCACATCCCAACTACCAGTATATAGTTGTCTTATTAATTAATGATTACTCTATATTTAATTACTATTTAATATATTTAAATAATTATTCATTATATTAAAAAGTAAAATCCAATAGCATAATTTCTTAACTATCTATCTATCTATATATATTACGGTTACCTTACCAGTCATTACTATCTTTTTTATAGAACTATTTATTCGCATCTTTCCTATAATTATATATTCTATAAATAAAAACAATTAGCTGTATCCCTTGCTGTTACTTTTAATCTTTGGATTTTTTGAAAAAAAAAAAATATGTTTTCAGTTTTTATTTTCAAAATTTACGATAAAAATAGTTATTTTATTAAATAAATATTTACCCTTTACCTTATTTTTAATATATATATATATATATATATATATATATATTATGATATAGAAATAAAATATAAAATAAAGTAGCATTATAACTGAAGAAAATGTTGTTTAATATTTCTTAAAAATCTTAAAAGTCTGAAGAAAATAAGTAACAAGAGAGTAATTGATAATTAATAACTGATTATTTTCATATTGACCCAAAATCTTACGTTGACTTATTTTACATTATCATTCTTTTTCTTATTAATTGAATTAGACTAACTAATACATTATTCATTCATTCTTCCTCACTGCCCTGCATTTTCATGGTCTCTGAACAACCTTGAATTTACCAAAAAAACAAAAAACAAAAACAAAAACAAAAACAAAAACATGCCTTTGAATTCGATTCTGTGGTGTCAACTCAACTCGATTCTTCTCAGTGCGTTGTTTCTCTTTTGTTGTTCTCTTGACCTTGGTGAATTTGTTGGAGCCAGTGATGATGTCTTCACTGTTTCAAGCTTCAGCTACCCTCAGACTACTCTCGGACCCTTTGATTTGCGCTACATCAGAGGTTGGTAATGGCGACCCTTTTTCTTTGTTTGCTTCAATTCTTCTGCTTTTGTTGGTCGTGAAGCATTTCACCGTGTGGTGTTTAATGGGTCGGAACTGAATTTTGAAGGGTATAGGTGAATTAGCATGACAACAATTTCTCTTTTATGTTTATTTTTTGTTGATTGACTCAGTCAATTATCCCTAGTCTTCAAATTGCTATTGGTTTAAAGAATTTAGGTAATTGTTCTGATTTTGTATCTTGATGTTTTCTCATGTTTCAGTTGATATACCACCATGGTTTTCTGCCGTGTCCATAGCATTGAACTCAGATGTAGACCTTGTAAGTAATGTCTATGATATATCTTCTAAATAGGGGCATTTTAGAATAGCATCTACATTGATGTCTTTTGACTGGGAAAATTTGGTTCCTTCAGATTAAATTTCTTTCATGTTTTTCTATGTTGATATTATTATTTTTTATAATGCCTGGTCTTGCATGAGGTAATATCAGCAATATAGTGCCTGATAAAACTCCTTTATTGCTTATTATATGCCTTCTTCACTTAATTTTATCTCCCTGTTTATTTATTCATTCAAATTATTATCTATTTAAATTGCTTCGTTTTATGTTTTGCTAAAGAAATTTCACGGAGAACCGAATTTCACAGCTTTGACTTGTTTTGGCTCCTCATTGGTTCATAATTACTTTGTTTTTAGGATGTGTCAAGAGTTGAAAAGATTCCAAAAGGCTCACTGCCCATCATATGCTTTAGAGATGGCAGCCCTCCTCTGCCAGATGCTTTAAACATATCTCTGAAGGATTCAGCTGTCACAGGTAGAAGCCCCACCAAAATATATATAAACTCTAATTAATTGAATTGTTTTTTGAACTTGATATCTAAGCACATAGATTATATCTTCAACTTTGTTTTATGATTATTCTAGACTTGTTGAAACTTCTTTTGTTCATCAAGATAAAGCCTTGGAGCCATACTAAATTCCCACCATTTATCAAACAAGCATTATAGGTTCTATTCTATAGAATATTCTTTTGATTCATTAGTATATGCTTAGATTTCTACCCGTAATTTTACATACCCTGCAATGATGGTTTCTCTTGGTGTAATGGATGAATGTCAAACTCATGGAAGTGTAATGTTTGTTCATTTCTTAGTGTTTCACTTTGTTTTCAAGCACCATGACAGGAATTGATCACTTATTCCTTCTTCCTCTTCTTCTCTGACTCCTTCTTAATGAAGAAAAGGACTACATTTTTTAAACTGTCATGTGTATTACCATTGTATAGTGACTTTTCATCTCCCCTTTTTTCATCAGGAATAAATGGTCTTGACAACGAGCAGTGCTTCCCTGTGGAGAAAAACATCACTATGAAATTGACAAACGAACAGGTATTACGAAAGTCTTCTTTTTACTCTTTGCAATATCTTTATTGCTTCTTTAAGCACAATGTCTCCTTTACTTTGAGATCTATGATGACGCAGTTGTATCTGCCTTAGTATGAAAATTCCTACATTAGTAATAGGGAAGGATTAGATACAACCAATTTTTCTTATTGTCGCAATATCATAGCCAATAAACATATGAATTATTTCTCAGATATCTCCAGGTGCATGGTATATTGGTCTTTTCAACGGAATTGGAGCTGCAAGAACACAATCGAGGATGGTATGGTTTATTGCCCAAATATTAATTTTATCACAAAGAAAACTGAATATTTCTACTGTTTTTCAGCATGTGTTGCAACCATTTGTTATCCTTTTTGTGCTGTCATTTGCATATTTTTGTGCTAGAAGGGCTGCTAATAGGTTGATGCAGTTACTACCTTTAAGAATCACTGTGCATAGAATTCTTTAGTCCTGATTTTGATTGTGCATTGTGGAATTTGTTGTTATCATTTCTCTTTACTCTAAATTGTAATGTTAAAATTTTTATATCTATTGAAATACTTATACAATGATTATCTGCTAACTACTGCTCTTAAGTTATGATGTAATAATTACACCAAAAAACAATATAGGTACCCCCTTGATTTTCTGTAGAGCTAGTGAAAGAAATTAAACTTCAATATACCAGTGGGTTCTAAAGCCAACGGAGTATCTTTCTATTGATAGTTGTGGTCTTGTACAACATGTGTATCTAATAAATTCTCTATCCAGAATGTCAGACTGTGCACAACCTTGTACTGATTTCTGCCTTTATTTTTGTATCTCGTTTCAAAGCAAAAATTACTTATTTCCCTTTGGCTCAACTTTAACTCTGAGCCAAGTTTCTTATGCAATAATAGACATGGCAGAATAACAGTTACTTCTCTACCTCTACAGATTATTCGTGGCTCATCATACTCCTTCAGTGCCAATATAAGTGTGGAAGCATGCTCAAATTCAATGATGAAAGGGGAGTTATGTAACAGTAAAGTCTACCCACTCTCATGCACAGTATCTGAGGTCTATAATTCCGTGAAGGCTACAGTGACTAAGCCAATGATGGAAAATGTGATGAGCTGTAAAAGTAACCTAGATACAATTTGTGCACAGGAAGGTGAGCCAGAACTTTACTCCCTGGACGTAACAAATATGGCAGAAGAATTGACCTTTATGGTAGCAAATGTTAAATTCAACACTACAGCTTCAAATAACACCTCTAGTGCAAATGAAGTCAGTTTAATGGCTTTTGTTCGCCATGGTGCAATTCCTTCAGAAACTTTGCATGATTATTCTGGTGATTTGAATAAGGCCCCTTTGATTATCCGTTATCCACTGATTGGACGTTTGTACATTAGTATACTACCAGTTAATGTTTCAAAAACGTTTGGAGGGACTTCGGATGGCAATTTAAAAGTTTGTTACTCCATGGAATCACAAGTACTTCAGTGTGCACCTGGAAAAGCGGGACCAAATTGCACAATGGACAGTTACAAACTTCAGGTAGTATGGATTGCTAGATGCATCTCTGTCTCTATATTCTTTTGTAGCTGGTGCTCTTTTTTGAATGCAAAGGTTCACTCTAAATTATGTTAGTGCAACATTTATAGGAGAGCAAACTTGTGCTTTGGGTTATAACCTAGATAGAATGGGGATATGATCACATGTGATGTAGACTTATCTTGATGGTTAAGAAAAGCATTAGCTATAACAAGTAGAAAGAATAGAATAAAAGAAATTATATACAAACATAAGCCTTCCAGTAGCAAACAAAAGATTAAGCTAACATCTGAACTGTACAGTTCAAAATCCAATCAGATGTTTATGATTTGCAGAACTAGAAACTTGTTTATAGTCAGCACGTGTGTGGTGCTTATGTCTTAGAGGACTTGTTGATTTCTTTCCTATGGTAGATTGAATTTGTTTTCAGTGCAGAACTATTTTGTTTGCAATGCTGTAATGTATGGATTGAAGACTTGTCAACGCGCTAAGTTTCCTATTATAAGAATTAAAATATTGGATTTTTTCACTAAATACTATATCCAACAGGAATGTTGAAGAATATCCCAGGATTTTAAGTCAAACGGAATCAGTTCTATATATTATTGCTTAAAGATATTTCCTACCTGGAATAAGTTATTGACAAAATAAGAATTATTGTCTGCAGACAGTTCTAAGGAGAGGAGGTCCAATTCCCTTTGAATCATATTTTTTACCTGTGGCCGTTGGTGAAGGAGCATCTTCTGCCAATTTCCCTCTTGATCCACTTTTAAACAAGTCATCAAATGTTGCAAAAACTGATGACATTTGGACTTATTTTACCTTGGATATTCCCCGTGGTGCAGCTGGACGGAATATTCACATAAGATTATCAGCAGATGTCAAGATCAATTATGAAGTGTATGCTAGATTTGGTGGATTGCCTTCTCTTGATAGCTGGGACTATTATTATGCCAACAGGGCAAGGAAGAGTGATCAGTCCATGTTTTTCATGCTATATGATTCAAGTGATGACAAAATTGATTTTTACATTATTTATGCTAGAGAAGGAACTTGGGGTTTAGGTCTAAGGCATCTTCATAGCAGCAGTGATTCTATGAAAGCACAAACAGTCATGTCTATTTCACTTGAAGGATGCCCAAATCAATGTTCCTTTCACGGAGACTGTAAATATTCTTTTGATGCCAGTGGATTGACATCATTCAGGTTTACATTAAGCCCTTTTTGCATGTTTTACATTTATCAATTTTGTTTACATTTTAGTTGTTTTCTTTTAAATTATTAGAGAGGAACCATACAAATATTTGGTATTGACCGAACCGTTTTTTGTAAAATCGTCAGATACTAAGTTACAGACTTACAGATTACTTTATTTGTAAACTTTCTAAATAAATTACCATTTTTATTGTTTACCTTTGCGCCTCAGCTTCTGCTCCTGTGATCGAAACCATGGTGGCTTTGACTGTAGCGTTGAAATTGTATCGCATAAAGGTGAGTGCTAATTTTAGAAATTGATAATTTGTTGTTTTGTTACATGTATCATGGTTCAACTGAATACATATTATATGATCAACGTCCCCATCTTTTGTTGTGTTATTGTTATTATCATCTGATATCATAGGTACTATTTTACTCAAAAATAGTTCTAACTGTCAGCATTCAGTGAGAACCCTTACTAAATGGTTTACATGTACGTATACATACATAGATACATACATACATATATATATATATATATATGTGTGTGTGTGTGTGTGTAAGTACAAAGATAGATAGATACATATATGCATGCATATACACACACATATATAACATATTCTCGTTAACTTTCCTTTTGGTTTTTCTTTTTTCCATTTGTGATGTTATATACAGTGATTTGTTGCAACCAATATCAATGTATGTAAATTTTGTTAGCAATATGCCGACTAAAGTGGATAGACAAGTAAGTTTGAGTTGAGTTTAGTGCTGCAATTTCAGTCTAGATGTCAAAGGATAGAAATGAAGTATGCTATACTCCTGTTTTTCTCTATGGTTTGTTGAATATATAGATATGGATATGGATTTGCTGATGTGTTTATCTTTAGGACGTGTTGGCTTCTGTTTCTTTAATCTGGTTGTTGAAAATTTGTTGCAGGGCATATACTGCAATCCATTTTTCTCATTGGATCAAATGCTGCAGCCATACTTCCTGCCTATCGGTCCCTTAGGGAAAAGGCAATTCTTGTTCCTTTGTCATCTATTTTTCCTCTAAATTATTTTGTTGCATAATGATTCATCTACCTGCATATGGAAATTGATGGAACTATTTACAATTATATATTAGTTTAATGTATAGGATAAACAATTCTACATATTTAAGTTAACTCAATGAGAAGGAGACAAATGATTTGGATTCCCAAGAAGTACATGATATATACATTTCTAACAAAATAAAGTGACTTGTTAAATAGATTGGTGTTAACAATGGAAAATGTAATTTTGTATTTGCAGGCATTTGCAGAATGGGTTTTATTCACATCCAGTGGAATTGCTAGTGCGATATATCACGCATGTGATGTTGGCACCTGGTGTGCATTGAACTATAGTGTTTTACAGGTTACTGCTCTGCCTTTACTGGTCTCTCTTACTATATCTTAAAATAAATAAATAAATAAAATAAGAAATTTGGAAACTGAAGATGTTATTGAGAGTCCAAGATGGGATACAGAAAGATGTTATCACTTGCATACCACTGATAACCTTCAACAATCTTCTGTAACCTGATTTCTGAATAAGATTCTCATTCTTAATTGCATGATTTATGCTGTGAATTCCCAGGCCTTGGGGTGTCAATCATAGTAGAAAGTTGTTGGGCTCTGTAATACAACTCAACAACAACTATAATTGTTTATCTCTGGCATTTATAGTGACTTGATATTTCAACATTTCAGTTCATGGATTTCTGGCTCTCTTTCATGGCTGTGGTTAGCACTTTTGTATACCTAGCAACAATTGATGAAGTATATAAGAGGACAATCCACACAGCAGTTGCTATCCTCACCGCCCTCTTGGCTGCAACTAAGGCAACTAGGTAAATTGAACTAGTGGACAACAGCTTTGTATATATATGCTGCCGAAGATGTTTAAGTTGTTCACCTGTATCTACACTGAATTGTGCAGGTCCTCCAATATTGTTCTTGTCATTGTGATTGGGGCTCTTGGTCTTCTTATTGCATGGTTGGTAGAAATCTCGAAAAGATACAGATCCCTCTCCTTTTCATTTGCATTATCACTAAGTTTCCTTCAGAGGTAAGGTCTCCGTGCTTAGTAAATTTTGTTGAGCATGGCATTTTCCAGAAACAGAATAGTTATAGATGGTCAATATGTGCACTTTTTTTATGGCTGATAGAATCATGATCTGGCTGTAAGATACTATTTAGCATGTATTCATGAAACCCTTTTGTAAACTGCCAATCTGACACAATACCACTGTTTTCTTGTTGGTTGAATTGATAGTCTGGTTCTGCATGCAATCCCTGATTTTGTATTGAAGTAGGGATTTTTGTCATACACACTGATGCTGAAAAGCTCAATAAGCAGTCAATTCAACCTTTAAATATCTTTTTGTTTTGTTCATTTTTGTAACATGGTGGTGGGAATTCAGGATGAACCATATTCAGTTCCTTCAACAAATACCTTAAATCTTTCACTTTAAACTTAGACATGCTTGAGGATGAACAAATCCTTAGCTATCTTATGCTACTTCTTAAATAAATCCAAACTGCAGTTCTATATTTTACTTTAAACATAGATGTTCTTAGAGATGACTTTCCACTGCAGCGTGCAAACTATGAAGCAATGGTTCTGCAATTTGGTAAAGACACTCTTGAGACGGTTTCGCTGGGGTTTTATAGTGGTTGGTTTCATTGCATTGGCCATGGCAGGATTAAGCTGGACGTTTGAAACCAGTGCAACCTACTGGTTTTGGCACAGGTATTACTATAATCCTCTCCACTGTCTCTTCTCTGGCTTCTCTAGTCTCATGTTTTGCTCTTTCAAAATGGTTACAGCTTCTGGCATGTTACAATATACACATCTTCATTCTTATTCCTTTGCTCAAAAGTAAACATTGTTGATGAAGAAATTTCACCACCTTCAAGTGGAGACTATGCACTGACTCGTCAGGATTCATTTACAAGAGGTGATTCTTAGAAGAACATATATGGCATTGGAGGGTAAAAAAAGGAAAGTGGTGGATATTTTGGAGTTTAATTTTGCATTGATGTGACACAAGAATGTTAGGTTACAGTATTGATAGGTGAATGATATGGCTGCTTCAACCAACCTAAGAGTGAATTATGAGGCCTAAGATGTTAACAGGGATCAACAAAGTAGTGTCTTGTAAATTCCTTCCTCACAAAGTTTGCATTTTTACATTCATTTTAGGGAGTGTGTTCAGCACCACTACCCTTTATGCCATAAGATAGGAGAAAGAAATTAAACCATCTAGTCATCATAGGATAAATGGTTTTGGCTTTGGTTGTGTAATTATAATAAATTAGAATATTAATATTGATATATGGATAGTTCTGCTGCTAAAAGCAGTTCAACAATGCTTGGTGGGTCTTGTTTTTTAATTTAGCTGTCTACTGTTTTTAAAAGTAATTTAGGTTAGCTATCCAATTAAGTTTGACTTTTTTTTTTCTTTCTAAATGAATATAAATAAGAAACTTCAAGAAAAAAATTTTAAATTGAAACTAACGTGATATTTTCTGTATAAGTTTGTTCATAACCGAGTAGTTTTGAATCTCCTTCCAAAATAATTTAGAGTTTTCAAAACCTGTGTTGAAATTTCTTTTATTTTTGTTTTAACTGTCATTTTCAGTGTTCAGTATAATTTTTGTGATTGTAAATTTTACACGGGTTTGAAACCAATAATATAATTGCTTTCTGTTTTTAAAAAATATTATTTATGTATTTATTTATTTATTCATTTTTATTTTCTTTTAGATCATTCAATTTTTAATAATAACAAAATTTTGTGATTGGATTCTTAATTTTAAACATATTATTATTATTATTATTATATGTGTATATATATATATATTCATAATTTAATATTTATAATATATAAACAGACTAACTATTATAGTAAATATTGAGAAATTAAGTAAAACCATTATAAAACCAAGATAAAGTATTAATAATTTGTAAAATGATAAACATATTCCCCTCTAACGAAAAATAAAATTGACAAAGATAGTACTTATGGTTTCGTCACTCACACCCAAGGATACCATAGTCAGCAAATATGTTATTGATTTTAAAATCACTATCCATATGGAATTATAATATTGTCATAAAGCTATGAAATTAGTATTATAAAATAGCTAATTAAGGTTGTTTAAACAGAACTAAATTGATAATGAATTGAATTGTATAAAAGACTAACAAAAAAGCATTGAACTGACTTGTTATATTAATTTAATATTTAAAAATTGAATTGCTTCTAAATAAAAATAAAAATGCTTAAAATAAAGTGAACTATAAGGTATAAAATTGAAAAATACACTTTAAAATAAGATGCCCATAATAATTTAAACAATTCAAATACTTTAAACAACTCAAAGTAATTTACTCAAATTATAATTAAATTTAGTTCAATTAATTTAAATAATTATATAATTCAGTTTAATTATGCTTTTTAGAATTTAGTTTAATTTTAAAATGAATTTAGTTCAATTTATTCATGTTGTTTTGTTCATTGCTAAAACAACGCTTGATATCTTGTTATAAATACAATATTGAAAAAACAAGCCTGAATATGGTGGAAAGTTCCTTCTTGAAGTGCATTATATTTCTTCATGATTATAGTTTGAATTGTGATATAAACAACAACAAACAGTTAAAAAAGTATGAAAAAGAAAAACATTAATTTTAGAAAAGGATTGATTAGAATTTAAGAGCGTTTTTCTTAAGACAACTTGGGGTGATATCTAAGTAATTTAGAGAGAGATATTATTATAGATTTACCTAATACATTTATTTTAAATAAAATATATTAATTTATCAAATTTACACATTATCCGTTATAATTAAAATTAAAAGTCATATAGAACATCTCTATCTATGAAAAATTAGAGTGTAGTGACTTAGACACTATTTTAACATAAATAGTTGAGTTAAAATTGTTAAATCATCTCATCTTATAACTAGAGTGTCTAATTCTAAATTAGTACTTAAAAAATACGTACAACCGTATATAATACAATTCAGTATATTATGATAAATAAGATTTAGTTCAACATACTTGTGAAACCATTGTAGCCCACCTTGACACAACAATACTATAGTCTAAACAGTTGCACCAAATTATAGAACTAATTACATTAATTTCATAGTCTAAACAGATGCACAAAATTATAGAACCAGTTACATCTAAAGCTTTCAAGGTTCCCATGAAATCTTTCATACCAAGATGCAGAACATGAATATCAAAACCATTAATTAATTTAATAAGCCAATGTTTAGCATACTTTTCAAATCAGACAAAGCAAATATTGATACTTGTTATTGTATTAAGCTCTGCAAATGGTAAGAGCAACTTTATAAAGGTTGTTTATAGTTATACACTTTGCTTAAAACATAAGAAATAGACAATAAAATACCAAGAGATAAATGCTAAGATCTACTCTGCAATAGAACTTTTAAGTTCCAATGTTAAATAATAATTTTCTTCAGCCACATTCACTATAGTAGTCAATGGTAGCATTTGATGGCTAGACCAATTTATCTATCAAAAACTGAAAAGATAAATCTTAGCAATTAAGTGCAAGTAAATGTTCCTAATTTTAAAGAGTTGAGTTTAGCTTCAAAAGAGTTTTGGTGTTTCTATTTTGTTAATCTTGCTCTATTTTTCTATTTCCTTTCTAGTAGTAGTTAGAGTGAAAGTATATGAAAACATTTGAAGTTAATATTTAATGGTTGAAGTATTTAATGTTATTGAAGATATAATTTTACTTTAATGGGTTAACCTATTTATAGAAGTGAGTAGTGTTTAAATTAGCATGGATTACTTTCAAAACTAATTTTAATTTAACTTAATAGTGTGAATTGATTAATGTATTTAATAAATTTTAATCATTTTTTATTTATTTGTAGTTTTAAATATATGACATGCTTGTTGAAATTTTTAAAGATTGTTGAAATTTTTTTTATTTATTTGGTCTTGTTGCTTTTGGTTTGATTTGTCAAAATGATGTCCATCAACCATGATCTCAATCAGATTTATAATATTTATATTGTCATGTGTATTATATTGAACAAATTTCAATATATAAATAGTTATTTCAATATTTGAAAATTAGAATCAAGAGAGAACTCAATAGGTAGATAATTGCTTCAATTTCTTAAAAATTGTGAATAAGACTGAAAAATATGTAAATTACTTGTTATTTACTTACAAATAAATCTTTTATAAATATTAATATTTGACACAAAACGTTATATATGTTAGGTATATATAGATACTCAAAATAATATATATTGAAAACTAAGAAATAAAAATATTTATCTACTATCTATGATTGAACATCTCCTCTCCTAATATATATAATATTATTTTATCTCACTATCAAGTATAATTATAGTAGTTCTTTTAAATACACAATGGTGTGTGATAATTAAAAAAAACTATCATACAACTAGATATACATACCATATAAATTAATCACATCACATTATTTTATTAACATATCATATAGATGACAAACTTTAATTGAATTACTTTTCAATAAAAAATAAAATATATAAATTTTCAATTACATCTTAATCTTAATATCTTAATAATAGTGTAATTTGGTACACTCAATGTGTTCATATAACACCTTTCATCTTATTTAAGATAAACCAAAATTGTTTTTCAATAAAGTAATAATAAATAAAGAAGTAAATAAAAGATAAAATGAAAAATTTCAAACTTCTGTTTCCTTAATTGAATTTAAAACTTTCAGTTCTATTTAATTATGATTTTTAATAGATTTCACGATAAAAAAATAGTAAACTTATCTTTATTTCATAGCATAAAAGATTAATATAAAAAATGACTTAAATAACCTTTAAATAAATAAATAAGCCTACATCTTTTTATATGACTTTAGAAAATTTTCCAAAATTTGTAGAGAACTTTCATAAAAATTAACCATAATATTCTTAAAGGTCAATAAAAGAATGCCCAGTATGAAAAATAATTCAAAGTTGATAAAAACTTATAACTAAATTTGTGTATTCATTGAATTAAAATGTTTTTTATTAAATATTGAAGAAAAAAATACTAGAAAATTATGAAAAAGACGAAAAAAATTGTCAGGAAAAATGTGTACGTGTGATGTGTGTGGAGAAGAAAAAGAGGTATGTTCTCTCATTTTCTCGTACAACAGGGTATTAGGGGGAATAAGGAAATGATTTTACTTTGTTCATATGGTGAATTTTTATTATGTTCATTGATTTTAAATCGCAAATATAGATTTTTTTTTCTATATTGATTTTTAATATTATTATTATTATTATTATTATTATATTGACGCTTTTGGCTTGATGTTTATATGCTAAAACTGAGGTGGATGTCTACACATATTAACTAAGTACCTTTGATTCAACTACTGCAGAAGTCAGATACTATTCTCACATATTACTAGGCACAAAAAAAGTGATTTAAATATTGAATATATGGATCATACTCATAATCAACATGTGAAAATTGTGCCAAGGGATGTGGTGCTAATAGTACTTCCCAAGCTGGTGAAAAAGTGAGTTGTGTATTAATTATTTGGTTCATTGGGTTAGTAGAAGGTCGAAAATATCATTATATATACATTTCTTATACTTGTTATCTGATGTTCAAACATAACCCTTAACCATGTGAATGATGAATCAATAATGATATTATGTTGGAATTAACATAATTCCTTATCCTCAAAACTATCCATAAAAAGAAAGAAATAGCTAAAAGTTTATGTTCTTAATGAAAGGACTAACTGAAGACTTAAAAAAGGAGATTAAACATAAAAACGAGATGTCCACAAAATCAGAAAAAAAAAAAAAACATTTTAAAGTTAGATCCAAAAAAAAATTAATAGAAGAACCATCAAAGAATAAATGAGAAATTCTAAGCCTCCTTATTAGTAGGAAGCCTATTGTACAAGACTTTCTAAAAA
>Ga0209700_101186_pt1 | contig 53275 bp, 22 predicted proteins | sample SiratroredBW_FD_187528 | JGI IMG/M metagenome (GOLD analysis project Ga0209700, IMG submission 187528) | Root nodule microbial communities of legume samples collected from California, USA - Siratro red BW (SPAdes) (version 2) | ecosystem: Host-associated > Plants > Roots > Nodule | place: USA...
ATATATATATATATATATATATACACTTACTTACTTTCTCACATTCCTTAATTCCTTCTCATGATATTAAGTTCATTGCATTGATATAATAATCTCTCATAAGTCATAATCACTCCATTAAGAGTGTAAACTCGTAGTTGGAAATTTTTTTAACATCTTTATTTACTCTCACAGGAGTTTTAAAAATGGTTAAGAAGTGAGGGAGATCAAGTAATTAAGTCAATAATTTTTATTCTACAAGAAAAACAAAAAACAAAGAAAGCAAAATGGAGGAGAAAAAAAAAACAGTGGAGTCAAAAGATGAAAAGGAATCCAAGGAGGAGGGATTGTAATACCAGAAATAATTTTTTTTGACAAAACTACAACTAAAAGACAAAATCCAACGGTGTGTTTTTAATAGTACATTCAACCCCACGAATCACGAGAGATGATGGAAAACGATAATGTGAAAGAGAAATGGATATATCAATACCATGTTTCACAAGTATGTATGTTTATTAGTGTACAAAGGTGATGGGAAGTCTTAAGAAAACAGCTAATTTTTACCTCATTTATATAATTGCCTAAATACTATTCGGTTGACCACATTATAACAATTAAAGCACTATAATCAGATTTAATTAATTGAACAATATCACACTATGCAAATATAAACTATACAGATTTCAAAAATATAATTGTAGATGACAACCATATTTAGTTGCAATTATCATAATCAAACTTAAAGATAAACTTCAAAAAACGAAGGGTAATTAAAAAGCTTAAAAAAAGTGTTGATGCAGAAAAAGAGACTCTCCATTTTTATTCTTTCACTTGCATCATATCTAGATGTTTCCATGTTAGCCAAATTACAATATTTTTACTAATTAATATCAGATTATATCGTTTTTAAAAAGTAATTCATCTATATTTTATTTTGGTTGACTTAAATGCAATAAAATATTTAAAGATATTTTTTCAGTGAATATTATTAGTCTTAATATTACTGGTAATAAATTTCAAATATTGTAACACGAGTGTTCTGATTTTTTTTTTGTTTATCGTTTTTAATTTTAGCTAATATTAAGAACGTTTAAAATTAATTATTTATTACTCATATTTACATAAATAAAAAAAATGGTTAACATTTTTACTTGTACTAAAATTCAAATCAGGTAAGAGTTTTTGTAAGTCAATTTGTGTTTATATATATAATAAATTAAAATAACATCTTCATTTATTTCCCTGAAAAACTTAATTCACAAGAAAAGTCACAATAAATATTATATAACTATTTTCTTTCCATTTATTATCTTCAAATTTATATCCACACGAAAATCTTCAAGAAATAATTCACAGTTTCTAAAAGTTTTGCCGAGGGTTATTTATTCGCATGGTTTTTCAAAAAGCAAAGCTACTCACGTCTGGTATTCGTGTTACAATGGTTGTGAACTCGTATTTGGTAATATGAAACTATGAAATAGTTTTTCAACCATCCCAATTTCAGGTTCAAAATCACGATTAAGCGCAAAATACTTCTTATCTTTCCAGCTGCAAGAAAAACTCGTTTTGGTTTGACTTTAGAGAAGATTTTGCCGATATTCATGGCGGATTCTTGATTTGCACATAATCTTGTTAGAAACTATAAACGCGTTGTATAATGAAGCAAGGCGTGCATAATCTTCTCGGGTTGAGAATTTGAGATGAGTTTAGAGTTCCAAGGATGATAATATCTGCATAATTACAACTAACACACGCCTTCAATTAATACAAAAATCAGAGAATCAATCGCCGGAAAGCTATGAATCATTGAAGATTCCATTTCATCCATGTATCAGACATTACAGGAAAAACCACGCCGACGCACGCGCTTCTTTACACGATCATGCACCAACTTGTATCACTGACAGCTACTTACCTACGTATACCACCTAAACATTTCTTCCAACATGCAAAATAAAAACCACTCAAATGTTTTATTTCCGTTATTATCTACACCAACGAAGAATATGGTTAGAGACAATAACCTAAAATAGTTTTTCTTTGAGACAGTGGAAAAACAAGTCCAGCGCCTATGTTTTCATTGGCCTGCACGTGCATTTACAGAGACGAAAAGCGTATAAAAAAATGATAGAATAAACTATTATTATTATTATTATTATTATGTGTAACAAATGATATCCGTTATATAAATACTCGCACGAAGCTCGCCAAAATACACGAAACTTCTCTCTACATTCCTGTGAGAAGAAGATTGAAATAGAAATAAAAATGGTAGGCGTTTTCCGGCGCTCCCTCTCCTTCCCAAACAAAAATCCCAACCGTCCATCACAAAAACCACACATATCACACCACATCAGGTCCATCAGTCTTCCGTGCAGATCCCACCCTCTGATCTCTGAGATCAAGGACGAGATCAACGGGCTCACCGAATGGGCCTCCACTTCCAAAGCCCAACAACAAACTTCCACCACCCTTTCCCAGGGTCTGACCCTTCTCAAGGACACCCACGAGACCCTTCAGCACATCCTCGAACTCCCTCAGACTCTAGAATCCCTCCGAAGCCACCCTCTCTGGCTCCATAACCTTCTAGAAGATTTCCTCCGCTTCGTCGACGCCTACGGAATCTTCCAAACCTCCATCATGGCTCTCAAGGAAGAGCACTCCTCCGCTCAGATGGCCATAAGAAAACGCGACGACTCCAAGGTTGTCGCCTACGTAAAAGCTAAGAACAAAATCTCGAAAGAGATTCAAAAGATCGTGTCTGATCTCCGATGTGTCAGTGTTGCGCAGCACCAACAGCATTGCACGCAGCAGGCTCCGACCTCCCTCGTGGACGCTGAACTGAGACACGTCATCGCGGACGTTATGTCCGTGACGGTGTCCGTTTCCGTTGCGCTGTTTAACGGGGTGGCAGTGTCGTTCGCTTCTCGAAGGTTGTCGTGGGCGCAAATGGTGAAGCTGTCGAGAAAGGGTGGGAGGGTGAGCAAGGATCGTGAAGGCATTGAAGAGCTCCGAGAACGGGACGTGGTGGAAATCGAGAATCTTCGGAATCTGAAGAAGAAGGGTGACGAAGAAGTGAGGTTGGTTTTGAAGAAAATGCGCGATTTGGAGGAATGTATTTGCGCCATTGAAAGTGTTACCGAGAAAGTCTTGAGGGCTTTGATCAACTCTAGGGTTGCTCTGCTCAATCTTCTTACCCTTACACAGTAGATACTACTTTGGTTTTTTTTTTTTTTTTTTTAATTATTGATATTATTTTTTTGAAGGAAATATAACGAAATTCATTCTTTTTAATGTACCTTACGAAAATTAGAAAATATTCACGCTCTGTATGATTGGAACATATTGAATTTAATTGAACAGCGTTACACAGATTAATTTGTTTCTTGTATCCTCGGCTGTCTCCTTGTTGGATAAGATTGGTTATGTTCGTCAGGATTGAGGATGAGTTTTCTCATTTTTTAATAAAAAGGAAGCCATTTATTCTTTAAAATCACCTTACATCTGCTTTTTGTAATAAAATTGTATATTTTAATAAAAATAATATTTTTTTTAGCTGTAGCGTGAATGCAAAAAAGGAGAGATGAGTATCAACTTATAATCACTCTTTTCAAATCTGTGACGAATAACAATATGTTTTTCAAGACATAGTTGGTAGCTATCATATATGGGAAGGCAATCCATAAAGTTCAAAGGCATTGGTTCCACCTGCTTTGTGGTTTATACCATAATCTTTACAAAAAGGGGAAAGTTTCTTTATGAAATAAGTATTGTCCAAAGGTATAGGAGGAGCGCATACTTTAATTAATAAAGTTTTTCTTTTCTTTTGATAATATAATATTTCTAGCATTTCTCTACTAGACCACTAGAGCAAAGAATTAGACATGGAAGCAAATTTAATTGACCATGTCTTAAGAACTAATTAGTCACATGTTTAACACCCTGGCCACCAATCCCCAAGTGAGACCATCTTCACGTAGGGAAGTCCCTTTTGTATAATAATAGAAGTTAAATTATTTTTCAACCTTGCATACATTATTTAGGATAGGAAAAGGAATATAAGAATAAGATTCCCTTTTAATAGAAGAAAAGAAAAGAAGAGATGGGTGATGAGGCATTAGTTATGCACATGGGATGTTGAGGACATTGAACATGATGACAACCCCACTTAATTAGCTAAATGCCTAAATCTGTAGATCATAGAAAAGGTAGCACGTTATGCCTACCATCACCGTTTGAAAATAATTAGACCACATGATTTGCTATGCACAACCGAACTCATTCAACTACTGGGTCCTTCTTCTTAATCATCACCATTATTTTCTTTTAGACTTCAGATTTCATATAAATTATTCTTTCCTTCATCACTCATAGGTTACAATCATGATTAGTTTTTGAAATTCGCTTATCTATAAGGAACTCCTCCTTGGTGAGTCGTGGTTTAAAGAATTAAAAATCAAATAAAATAATAGCTGATATGGTTTATTTATTGTTCAAATATTATTATGTATGGTTGGAGAGTTCGCGAAGTATTTATGGATTAATTTTATTTTGGTTCCTCCGAGCTTACTCAATCATATTTTTTTTTTTTATATAGTTTCAATCATTCCTTCATTATTAGGACTGTTGCTGATTTCTTCCAATCATTGGTGGTGCTTCTCAATGGTCCTCAACGTGTTTAAGGAATAGGTCTTTTCCACCGGCAAAAACAGCCCATCTTCGCTCATGACAGTGTGCAATGGGCCTTCCTATAGCAGGCCCAATTCTCTAATCTAAAGGCAGTGTGGTCCCTCTTAATCTTATTGTGTTAGTTGCAACTGTACTACTAAAATGTTGTTAAAATTTAAATATCTATGTCAATTATGTTTTGCTTTGAATAGAAATGGTCAAAAGTCAAATCTTACTCTTCAAAACTCTCTATTTGATCCTTTTGATGTAATTTTGTGCCTACATTAGTTACTGAATCCCCCGTTTTAATTAAAGTTTGAAGTAGATTTTTATATTTTTTTGTAATTAAATCCTTATACTTTTATAATTGGGTAATTGAAGTTGTTACATATTTTATTAAAAATAAAATTTATTTATCCTAATAATACTATGTAGACAAAATATTCAAACTCAACAGTATAAAATGTATTTATGAGTTTTGGTGATAATCAAGAAAATGGTAGTAGTGCACTATTTAAAATAATTCTGGACATTTATGAATAACTAACCCCAATGAAGATGATAGGGTGGATTGCTTTTGAATTGAATTTTTGCCTACCTTTAATGTCTTTGCTAGCAATATATTGGGTATTAGGTTAAAGGAAAAGTTGGTTAAAAGTTTAGAAATTAATGGGTGGTTGAAAGTTAATAATTGATAGTAGAAAATTGTTCAGTTAACTTATTAAACTATAATTATTTGATAAAATTATTTGTTGAAATAATTTATGAATATCAAATGATAAAAAATAAATATACATATATAATTTTTATATATTTTAATTTTATTTTATTGATAAAAATATTTTACAATATTTATAATTTTATTTTTCAGTTATATTTTACAAATCAATCATTTCAATTATATTGTTTGATATTAATTGTATATTTTTTTTATATCATGTAATATATTATTCATTTTATATTCTGTCTTAAGAAAATATTTTTTATCTAATTTAAAATAAAGTAAAACTACCATACTTTTAGGTTAGCACCATCTTTTTATTATGATAACAATGTAAAGGTTAAAAATATAATATAACATATTACCATATATTAATATTTTGAAGTATAATATCAAAATAAAGTAAATTTAGTAAATATTATAACGGTTAAAATTAATAAAAATCTACCTCGACGGTAGAAAGAAGACAAACAAAACTATATATAATAAAATCTTACATTTTTTTTAAATTTATTAAAAGACAAGTTTAATAACTTTGTTAAGGATGGAAAATAAATACAAGAGTTAGAAACTAACATCTTAAGAAAAAATAGTTAAAGTAGTGCTTGAGACACCGCTATAAGGTAATAAAAAATAAAACTTATGTATAAAAATAATAATAAGATTATATTAAACAAAATTAACCGGAAGTTAAAAACAAGTTATTTGTTAAAATTTAAGTCTATTATTAAATTATACGTATTCAATAATTATATTTTGAAACAAGTAATATAATATAAATTGACACAAATAGAGATGCTAGCATTTATACCTTTTTAATTCAATTTAGTTGGTAAGAAAATGTTTGGGTGTATTTATAATTTTAGTTTCCAATTAATTTAAAAATTTAGCAATATTGTATTCATATATCAGTCGTTTTATTTTATTTTATTTATTTATTTATTTACTTTCAATTATTTTTTTATTGTGTATTCTATTTCATCTTAAAATATTTTTAATCAAAATTGTAATAAAGTAAAATACTTTTATGTAGATATTATAGTTTCATTTTATTGGTTAATTTAATGGTTAAAAAATGTAATATAAAGAAATAAAATCTATCTTTTTTAATATGTATAAGTTTAATGTAAAAAATAATAAAATAAATATTGTAAAATGTATAATTAATTAATAATATAATAAAATTATTAAGAACTGATAGTTAACTAAAAAATAAAAATATTAGAGAATTAATATATATTTTTTCTTTTGGGTTACGAAAATAAATGAAAGCAACAAAAATCAGGAAAGAAATAAAGAAGACAACGATAAAAACAACGTAATATGATGAGTTGACAGATAAGAAAGGAAACGATGTTTTTTTTTTTTTTATATCTTGTTTGATCATGTGAAAAATAGAAAAGAAAAAACAGGTATATACCATAATATACATATTTCTACTTACAAATATAAGTGTGCGAAAACGAAGCTTAATTTGTTATTTTAATTTCATAAAACCAATTTGTTCTCTTTATTTTTATTTTTTTAAACTAGACAGGTCATAAAAACGGTGAGTCTCGCCCAATTTTTTTAAAACTTTCTTTCCTTTCTTATACGAGTTTTTAATTTTCATTTTTATTTTATTTTATTCTATTGTCTGTAGTTTGAAGTGTTCCAAACAAATTAAATAGAAAAGAAAAAAGAAATAAAGGAAACATATCCCATGTAATAAAACACTAAAAACTAAAAAGAAAAGTCTACTGATTGCATCATTACACTATAAAACAGAGAAAACCCGTTAAATAAAACAAACAGAATATATGTGGATCCTTCAACATATATAATAGTCCTTTAAGCACGAACAGATTTGTTTTACAAGTATGAACAGATTGAGAAGTAGATTTGATTTGAAAGAAAATGATGATTATGACAACATGGTGGTGCAAAGTTATGGTTGTCTGTAAAAACGATTCACCCCACCAGGACCATTGCAGATGAAAAAAAAATACATCTCTAACGACTTTATCCAGTGACAACGACCCACCAAAAAAGCAGCATGTCCCTCTACACAAATTACAATTTCCGAATCATCTCCCTTTTATCATGCATATGTTACGTATCTGGTCGCAGACTTTTCCCATGTTTCTGTCAGACTAGGTGTTCGTGCTGGGTATGAAGCTTCTCTAAATTCGTAATCCAGTTTGTGTCTGTGTGCGTATATTTATTTATTCATTAGAAAGGTTAAGACTTTACGTAGAATTGGGATATGGGAGCACATAAGCACATAAGAAAAGAAGAAGGGCACTATGAGAAAAGATGAGCTTAAAGAGAAGCATGCACACATGCCTACCACACTCAAACCCTAGTTGGAATTCCACCCAACACTTTCTTTTCATGTAAAGACAAATTCAAGTTCCCATCAAGGGCAAAGGCGTGCATTTGAAACTTTTTTCTAAGTATAATAGTTTTGTTTCTATTTCCATTCTCTCATCACCTTAATCATGTTCATCATTTTGCCTCTATACCAACCCTTATGGCGTCATAATAGTTCACTTTGAACTTAATGAAGTGAAATGATAAGGTTTGGATTCTTTCTTTCATTCCTTATGATGTGCCTTCACCTTTTGGTGAACAATCATTTGTATCAATGAAGTTTAAAATTGTTCAAATTAACAGTGCTATGCTACTACCACCACTGTTTCCTAGTGTCCTTGATTGGACATAATGCCATTATAATTTTATAATGAAAACATGATTAGATTCCAGACTATTTCTCATTTATTAGGAAACTTAAAAAAGTTAGGTTCTAATTCATAGTAGTTTAATGGTTTTCTTTTCCTCCTCGAATATTCTGTTTCAGAGATGATTCTATGTTAAATATAATTTTTTTTTCTATAACGGAATTTTGAACTTGAACTTCTTTCAACTATGATTTGAGTACTGCATGTTTAAAAGTTAGATACCATCTGGTTATCATTGAAATTGGCAAAAAGATAAAAGTGAGGCTGAGTTCTTCTGCAACTGCATAATTTGAATATGACTTACACAAATTAGGGCATATTATTATATAATTTCTCACTTGATTCTAAGAAGTTTTCGATATTGTATATTGTGTATTAGATAATATCTAAATTTTAGTTGAAAATATGCTTTATTAGGGCTATTCACATGTTGGCTACAGGACATAAGGGGTCAGTGGTCCATGTCATTAATTATCATTTCGAAAATTGTATATTGTTTAAAATTATATATGCAAAGGTCTTACTATCCCTTAAAATTTAAGAAAATTAAGAAAAAATTGATTTTGGTCCCCCCTTGAATTAGTTTGTATCGGATTAAAAAATAAAAATCTAATCAGTAGTTTTATTAGCTTTTATTTTGTAATTTTTTTAATACAGGACAAACGATGAAATAGTATTTTGTTGCTTCAGTCCTAGTCAATTGGATTCCTATTTAAAGTATTTACAATTTGTTAAGAAAAAAACACATTATTTTGTCTAAAAATCCACTCATCGTGTTATTATTAAAAAGTATAAACACCATATTTGGTAGCAATTAATATTCGTTGAGTAAATAATAACAAAAACTAAAGAAAATAGTGATGACTATTAATAAGTATCCAATACAAAAGGTAAAAAAATAATTATATATTAATAATATTTATCTTCATCAATTTAATTCCATTTTAAGCTATACTCAAATCAAACATTATCAAATTTGATGAATTTAATTCAGATGAAATCTTCTTGGAGTAAAAATCTAAATTAATTTGATTCTTAAATTTTTCCATTAATGCAAATCAATCAAGACTCCTTTAATTTATAATCAATTCTTAACTATACTATGAATGCATTTTAAACTCTTAAAAAAAAGGCTGAAGTTCTGACTTTTTTAAAAGTAAGATAACTGATAAAAAATATTCCTATTCAGTCATCTGTCTTCTTACAATTACAATCATATTTTCGGTAATATCAGGTCCAAGAAAAGTATTAGTAGTTAAATTTATTTAATAATTCATATTTTTCACTAACATGGTAATTTTTTTTTATAGAATGTGTTGAATTTGATTAACAAAAGACACAAAGATGAGTTGTGAAAAAGAATAAAAGAAAAAGAAGAAAAACAGCAAGTACGACAAGTTTCACCTTACAGTGTTTTACTTAAAAGACTTGTTGTCTTTATTCCTTTTTCTAGCAAATATTCCAGTGAATTTGAATGCATATAACGTCAATGACTGTGATTCGAGTCACCTAGTAGTAGTTTTTTTTTTTTTTTTAACGGAGCAATATATTAACATTTTTTAATTTATTCATGAAAAAAATAAATAAATTAGAATTATGTTTCATAATTAAGTTTCATGAAACTATTTTATCATTAAATACAATCTTAAAGATTAATACATAACAATAAACCATGAATTATTAGTACTAAATTATTTATTTTATTCCAAAAATTTTACCTATATAAACAGCAAATTGATTATTTATAGTTGTAGGACAAAACCTTTACCCACACAGTGAGAAAGTGGAGTAATGAACAGTGAATTGAGGAAAAAAACTCAAAAAATAAGAACAAAGAGACGTTACATGCGCTACCCGCCACTTTATTGTAACAGTTGCACTAAGCGGTCCACTCTTACCATAATAAACACAATAATCAAATTCACCAATTTCCAATCACTATAACCATTCCAAACGTCACAAAAATTAAGAACCTGCAAAATATCACTATCTTTTCCACCAAGCGCACTCTTTCGAAAAAATAAAATTTATTTTACTATATTTTATCTGGCTTTTGGCTGGGGTTCGCAGCCGGTGACTGCTCGGAACAATGGGATGCAACACCTCAAGTCTTGACCGGCTACCGGCAGTGACGCTGTGCCGTGACCGTTGCAAATTCTTGGACGAAGCGCTTCGCCAAAGCTACGCCCTGGCCGACGCACACGTGGCACACATGGAGGCACTCCGAACACTTGGGCCCGCTCTCCTATGTTTCTTCGACGGTTTCGAGGATTCCGGCGAAACGAATAAGGACACAAAGGAAACAAAGGTTTCTGTCGTGAAATCTCAACCACCGCCTCGTTCTCCTTCTTCACTTAGTTCAGACTCAGATGATGCGCACGTTCACGTCCTTTCTGAATCAGAAGCCGAAGAAGCGGAGAAACAAGAGTTCCAATCGTTCGCGCACGCTCGTTATGATTACTCTCCGTTTTCTCCTCCTCGGTCCGGCGGCTACTACGGCTCGAAGCCGCCGTCGCCGCCGCCGCCTAGCGGCTCGGCCTGGGACTTCCTTAACTTCTTTGAGCCGTACGAGAAGTACCACGTGCCGTACATTCCCAGCGGTGGTGACGCTGACGCGGCGGAGAAGGAAAAAGGGAAGGCTGTGAAACGTGACGTGCGTAAATTGAAGGCGGAAAATGGAGAAGCGAGGAGGAAGAAGAAGAATGGTGATTCGAAGGAAAAGAAAGTGGTTTTGGAGAAGGAGGAAGTGGTTTTGGTTTCAGAGCAGTGTAGTGACTCTGCGAAAGTGAAATCGGTGAAAGGTTTTTCCGAGGCCGTGAAAGAGATTCAGATTCTGTTTGAGAGAGCTTCGGAGTCAGGGAACCCGGTTTTGGAATTGTTGGACGTTGGGAAACTTCGTTATCATCGAAAATTTGATCTCAATCCGGGTAAGCATGATGGTGCATGCGTTTTTTTGTTTGCACTTTTGTTGTTTTTTGTTTGCACTTTTGTTGTATTTGTTGTTGGTTAAACTTAAACTAACGAACAAGTGAGAGGTTTTTGGGATCAGTTTCGTGCAAGATGATGCATGTGTTTACTCCTTCAAGTCCTCTCGGAGCTAAATGCATGGAATCTCCATTGCTTGGACGGAGAATGGGATCTGAGAGTGAAGGAGTTTGTGGAGACAAGGGTCTCAGTTACGGAAATCTCTCTTCTACTCTGAGGAAACTATGTATGTGGGAGAGGAAGCTGTATCATGAAGTCAAGGTATAAACTCCGTTTTTTGTTTTCATTTTCCTTTATTTACTTGTAAAAATGGTGATGAATTTCTAAGAGTTCAATTCATTTAGTTTCTTCTCTAATCATTGTATTTAATGAGATGTTTATCAAATGAAAGACAAATCGTTACTTTCTCTTGTGAAATTCAGCAAAACAAAATGTGACATTTGTGGGTTGAAGATCCTTGATTATCATTTATATTATTTCTCAGGCCGAGGAGAAATTGCGCATGCTTCATCAGAAGAAATGTAAGCAGCTGAGACGTATGAAACAGAAGGATGCCGATTCACAGAAAATTGATTCTGTTCAAACTTTCATTGGGATTTTAGCTACAAAAATGAAAATTTCTATCCAAGTAGTTGACAAGATATCAATTACGATTAGTAAGCTGAGGGAAGAGGAGTTGTGGCCGCAGATCAACCGGTTTATTCTCACGTAAGTCATAACCAAAGTTTCTTGTAACTAAATCCATGCTAAATTGTTTTAATCTCTTCAGTTGGCACTTGGCAGATGCATCATATAGCCATAAGCAATAGTATTTGCTTTGCTATAACTCACAATTTTTGAGAAGTTAATAACTAAGAATTAGTATTTTTCACTCTTGGTGGCCTTGATCTTGTTTTATAGCCTGTAGGTAACAGTTTTTACAATCTTATACTACGGCAACAACCATTATAGGAATGATTAGTATGAGCTAGAAAGCAATGACATCCTAATAACTATTGCATTAGAAGCATACCTTGTTCTGTATCAAACTGAACTCTACGAGATAACTAGATAATAAATAAATTGAGAAAATATAAGCGTATCTGCGCATGTACTCTTCTGGCAAACTAATTCAGGGGAACCTCTTGAGTTTTTAAGTTTATATATTTATATAATTTGTTTTGAAATTTGTTATTCTCTAATGACTGTTCATGTATGGAAAAGGTTTCTTGGAATGTGGAGAGATATGCAAGAATGTTACAAATGTCAATATCAGCAAATTGTTGAAGCCAAAACTTTAGATGCCTCATCCTTAAACAGAAAGCATGGCAATGATCATATTGATGCAACAATGAAGCTCAAATCTGAGGTACAGAAATGGAACTTGAGCTTCTTAGATTGGATTCAAGCACAGAAATCTCATGTGAAAGCCTTGAACGGTTGGCTAGTAAGATGTCTATTATATGAACCCGAAGAAGTACCCGATGACTCAACTCCCTTCTCACCTAGTAAGATTGGGGCGCCACCTGTGTTTGTCATCTGTCACAAATGGTCAAGGGCAGTGGATAATCTCTCAGAGAAGAATGTAATTGAAGCCGTAAATGGGTTTATGCTCAGAGTGAATGAGCTCTTGGAAAAGCATATTTTGGACCTTCAACAAAAACTAACATTGGACAAAGAATTGGAGAAAAAGGTGAAAATGTTGGACAGGGAGGAGCAAAAGATGCACAAAGTGGTGAGGGCTAGAGAGAAACAAATGGTTCCAGTTGGTAGAGAAGATTTTGATGCAGTGTTACGAGGGGATGCTGTGCATCATGCTGATATTGTTGATACTACTAACCTAGAATCAGGTTTGAAGCAGATCTTTGGTGCCATGGAGAGGTTCACTGACACCACTGCTCGCTTATATGAAGAACTTTGCCAACAAATTAAGCAAGAGGACCATGTTTTGGGAGAATCCAACAAAAATAACTAGCTTCGTACCCCTTGTGGATTCGATGAATTTTGTAGGATTGTATGATGTTATCTCAATTTTCGGAACCTAATCTTTTTGTACACAGGATCTCATAAATTTTGTTCGAAGGAAAACATTTGTTCACTTGATCCGGTAGTTGTTAATAATGAAATTCCGATGGCAAAACGAGTTGAACTTAAGTGTCAACTCTTTTAGTTTGTCTTAACCTATTGAGAAATTGTTTTTCACATCCCACATTTTTACTTAGAGACCCTATTTCATTTTTTATATTTTTTCCAAAAATATTCATCACTTTTAGATGTATGTAGGGGTCTGAAATTTAGTTTCTAGGATTTACTACGATGCAGAAACGAAATTTAGAAAGTCTTCTTAGAAAGCCATGAAAGGTCAAGCTTTAGTTTCTGAATTACACTTGAGAATCCTGAAACTTTAGACACTGTTCCTTTGTATTTTGTTGAACTCGAGTATTTTATTTTTCTTGTTCTGTTCTTCATTTCTAGGGTACAAGCATGATAACTTTTTTGGAACTATGCACAGCCTGTAAGGAAACACTTCAGGAAGGAAGATAATTCTAAAGAGATACTGAAAAGAGTGAAGCTGAGCCTTGTTTTAAATTTAAAATACTTCATACAATTTTGACATACTAAAATTTATTCTAGTTTTAGGGCTTACAGACTCACCAAGTAGTTTGCTGATTGAAGACTTCAAAATTGATTTTTTATGGAAAGTATTTTAGAATGTTATTTTTCAGTTGTGTTTTTAGATTTTTTTTTGCAAGGATGGTTTTTAGAATTTGTTTTGCCTTTATATCATTCGATTTTTTACTCTCTTTTTTTCTAAATTTTAGTATAATTATAGTTAAAAAATGGTTTCATTTTATATATTAAAAATTTAAATTTGAATTGATTTAAAAAAAAGAAATTTGAAATAGTTAAGAGAAAGGAATGTTTTTTGGGAACAAAAAGTAATAATTGAAACTGATTTGAAACAGAAATTTCAAAAGAGGTTTTAAATTAATAAAAAAGAAATTTGAGGAGGCGGGGTGAGGGGAAGAGATAAAGAATTCTCAAAAGAAAAAAAAAGTAATAATCCAATTTATTAAGTATAAAATCAAATATTATGAAAAGGATAATAATAATAAATAAAATCTAATTAATATGTATTGATAATATCAAAATTTTTGTCTATATTATTTAATATTATTAATTCATAATATTTATATCTAAAGACTTCTAAAATTACTCTTAACTAATAGAGGAAAAAGCTAGTGTTGCAAAACTTTTTTTTGATAATTATGTAAGTAAAATTATTAATTATAATAATAATTATTAAAACAATATATAAAATTATTCTTAATTAACTAATAGTGAAAAAAACTAGTATATGCATAACTTTTGTATTAAATTCTATATAAGTAAAGTGTTTTCACTTGTTTAATTCTCTGAAGTCTTTAAAAATCATATTTCATAATCTTAACCCAACAGGATGATAATAATTTTGCATGAAGACTCGAAAAAATTAAATATATTTTATACAATAATAAATTCAGTTTTATAAAAAGAAAATCGTAAGTGTATGCACAACAATATGTTGTGATAGTCTTGTAGATCAAATTAACATGTCTCAATGAATATAAAAATTATGAATTGAATTAAACTAAGTATTATTCTAAAACTTTGTTTAATATAACATCAGCAGATTATCATGTTGTAAAATTGATTAAAAATTATCACTCTAACATGTTTCTGAAAAATTAAAGGAAAAAACAGATCACCTTACTCTATAGATTAAGTCAGTTAAATTTAAATGAATTAGTTCTTACACTTGAACGAAATTAACTCTTGTTTAACTATAGCCTAATCCTAGTTGGCGATCTTAAAATTTCATCAAGGATAAAACATCCCAACGCAAAGCAATAGAAAATGAATGGAGTTAGGATGTATTGTATGGGACGTGATGATTTCATGTACTTAAAAAAAAAAAAAAAAAAAAAAAAATAGAATTGCTTGTAAAGCGAATCAACCATGTAGTTATCATAATCATGATTTCCTTCTAATTTTAGTTTTTATCTTTGATCTTTAAGACTACCTCCAATTCACAGAGGGTCAAGGTGGGGGTACAAAAGAATTCACCCGTGTTCTCTTGGTGGAAGGATGGTATTACACGGGGCTTAAAAAGTATTGTTCAGTTTTATTTGTATTGTGTTTTGGAGAAAATGTCAAATGCATTGGGTTCCTACTGTGGGGAAGTTGGTGTGGTTTGTTATTTTTGACAGGAGCTGGTTACATTGCATTCAGGGCATCTAGTTTGCGGTAATGCTTCTTGGTAACCAAAAACAAGAACAAGAGCATGTCCACGTCAAGAACCTTCTGTAAGTTGTTTCCTTTTTGTAATAATTTTTCTATAGCTTTCATTGATACACATCACTTATTTTCCACATTTTACATTTTTAAGCAATTGTCTACTCTAATACAATTTAATCCCCTGATTCTTGTGTGATTTTATTTTCTGGAGCCTGGATCTTCCCCTTTGGATCCACACACGCTGGAAAGCAAAGCAACAGTTGCTTACCACGTATTGTAAAACAACTCGCTACTTCATTAATCTCCAACTTCAGAACCAGGAACCAACCTATGTTTCAAATGGAGATGCTCTAAAGCCTTCATGTTGGACCTGCATTTGCAATTACACTACTGGTGCCTCTATTTGATATATATTATTTTTTTCTCATAAAAAATGAAATAAAATATATAATAAAAACACTAAAAAAATATTTTTTCCATCAAAATCAATATCCACTAACAGAATGTTTAATATCTTTGATGCATTATCCACTAAAACATCACAAACACACCTGTGGTCAAGGTCATTCTTTTGTATGTTAGTCCCTTCTCTATCATCTCGCATCCAAGGAGAGGCTATAGCTGATGAACTGTGGTCAAGGTCACAGGAGGCACCAGTAGTGTAAACACACCTGTGGTCAAGGTCACATGAGGGTTTTTGCAAATGAACTGTAGTATAAGAGAATTCCTTGCATTTTGGCCTAAATCTTTCTGCATAATCATGGATAACAACAATGTTCAAGAATTTTTTCATACAACCACTTCTATCATGCATGTTACCAACTGTTGAGCCTAAGAAGACAAGAATTTCCTTAAGACTTCTTCTCAAATGTTTTGTCTTATCATATCCTCGATAATACTTCTCCCATCTTCGTACAATATAGTTTATTTTACTGTAAAATTCACAAGAAAAAAGAGCTTGACATTTCATTTTATTCAATTTCTTTCAAGTAGAATTCAATATACTCTCAAGTAAATCCACTTCCATATGAACAAGAAAATCAATTAACTAGCACCACAGTTTACAAAAGAGACTGGATAAAATCTATTTCATGTAAGAAACAAAATTCAAAATCCTGAGGAAAACGAATAATCCATGTTTGGGATTTTGACAAGTTTTATGTCAGTTGTCAAAGGCCTAACAAAAGCCTTCTCCTATAATCCAGCTTGAGACTGGCTGAGACCATGATAAATGAAAAATCAACTCAACAAAGTTAACTAGAGTATACCTAACTTCGGGTTCAAAAATAACCTGCTGAAACTCGGATGACCGTGCAATATAAATACTATCTCCAGAAAAAAGAGACATTCTGCCTCTGATGATCGCATTACTTTGATCCACAAGCTGGAAACACGTGCACCCAGCACTCATGGCGTAGTTGTGGAAGGCCTCTCTAACCACTAGTTTGCAATAGAATAACAGGAACATCTGCATGTGTGCTTTCATGGTAAGATTTCTTCAATGATGAAGTACTGCAGGGCAGGTTCAGACCAAGAACCTCTTTAACACGGGCAGCTTCACGCGGCATTCCAGCCTTCAAAAGCAAGGATCTTAAATGATTTACAGTGATTTCATCCGGGGCACAACCAACAGCCAACATCTTATCAAAGATACTAATTGCTTCAGGCATTCTCCCTTTCGTACAATGCCCAATAATAAGAATGGTATATGTCAACTTATCAGGCTTGCATCTATTCATTTCCATTTCTGCTACAATTTTATTAGCCTCATCAACCTTGCCGGATTTACAATATCCATCAATAACAGGATTATAGATAAATGGTTGTGGAACAATGTCCTTCTCATTCAACAATCCCAAAATGTCACGAGCTTCGTCTAGTCTGTTATTATTGCAAAGGCCACTGACAAGAACAGAGTATGTATATAAACTCGAACAAATATTTTTTTTGTTCATTTCATGCCACATGTCCATTGCTTGGTGCACCTTCCCAACTCGAAAATACCCATTCATTAGAGAAGTGAAAGTAGCAACATCAGGTGGACAGCCATTTACAACCATTTTCCCATACATGGATTGTGCAGAAGCCATGTCACCCAACTTCCCAAATCCATCAATAAGAGCGTTAAAGGTAAACGTATTAGGCACAGTTCCAGATCTAATCATTTCATCAAAAAGCAACTTCCCCTCCTCCATCATACTCAACCTGCAATAACCCCCTATTATCGTCGTGTAACTAACAACATCAGGGTCAAACTCCCCATTCAAACAAAGTTCCCATAGCAAACTTCTAGCTCTATCCACCTCACTAATCCGACACAAACCATGAATAAGAGTATTATACGTAATTAAATCTGGCAAACAACCAAAACTCCTTAAATCATCAAGAAGCTTAAAAGCCTCGCTAATTTCCCCTGCCCTGCACAACCCTCGCATTAAAATATTGGCTGTGTAGGTCACCGGTTTATACTGCAACCTGATAAGCTCCCTAAACAGAAAAACAGCATCAAGTGCCTTATTCTGCCTAATCAAAACATTGAACAAGTCATTATACACAGCAGCATTGACTCCAACACCGCTATTGCATTGGACATCAGCAAGCAATTCCTTCGAAACATCTAACCTACCAACAACGGCATACGAAGAAACCAAAAACCCTAACAACCAATTATCAGGAATATGCCCGTCACACCTCATCCAATCATACACCAATCTCGCGGCACTGTGAAGATTCGATCGACAGAGTGACCTCAAGATGAGATTGTAAGTCAAATAAGAGTGATTCATGTGCAACTTGTGTCTACTGAATTCGACGAACTTGAAACCCAAATTGGGAATGTGCAACTTATTCACGACCTCATAAACGAGCGAAGGGGTTAGGTGCTTACTGAAATAGCCCAGGAAAGGGTCCAGCGAGGAAGAGCGAACGAAAACGGTGCACGCAATCTTGACGAACCAGGCTTCTGCCATTCTGATCGAGCCCATGGGTTCCGAGTCGATAACATCGGTTCTAATTCGCCGGAAGTGCACGGGCTTCGGGTTTTTTCTTCTTTGGGCCCGCCTGGGCTTTGGATCTCTCTATCCACGACGCCACACTTCTAAGCTCGTAAGTAGAAAATGAGTGTGACGGAGATTTTAAAAAACGGCTCAAAAAATGCTTCAGAGTTGTGGAAGAACGAGGTGGGTCTCTGGCGTATTTGTGACGGAGCCACTTATTGTTGGAGGCTAAAATTTAGGGTTGCACTTTGAGTGGCATAGTTGTTTTCGTAGTTTTTTCTCTTACTCGCTTTATTTCCGGTTGCAGTTGTAAGCTTATTTTCCTCATTTTATCATCTCACCTGGGACGCCGAAATTAATTAAGGAAAAAAAAATAAGCAGAAAAGCACTCTTTTACTTTAATATGCTTTTAATGTTTTTCCGTTGTAAAAATTATTTAAAATTTTAAGAAATTAAAAATGAGAAATAAATATTTCCGCACCTGTTTGAAATAGAGTAAAAGGTACTTGTTCCATTCGTAGTACTGCTGAAATATTTTGATCATTATCTGGCATTTAGGGCTTTGCTTTCAGGTTGATGCAAGTCGTGCTAATTTTTCTGGCACGATGGTACCTGTATGAAGCCACTAGACAAAGATTGTGCCACTCAAAGTGTTCTGCAGGTATAATTATTGATTTGCAGCCATAGAACTGTAATGTTTCATCAATCATATTTGTTGTGATAAATTTGCATTTTAAAAATTTATGAATAGCAATTTTCCCCCTCCTGATTGACAGTACTTCAAAATGGATCCCAAAAATTTCGATGATGATTACAGGGGAGTTGAGCATCTCAATTACTGTTTCGAGGTACCAAATGTTAACTATACATCTTCAAGTTGATTGTAGCTTTAGATATTCTTAATTCTACAGTTTTGCGTGTTCACACGAAAGACCTGTTGCATACTATTATATTCAGCAGTTTTCTGTACACTTTAATTTCTTGCGTAGAGCAATCAGAGAAGTAGAACCATGACCACTACTGGGAATACCTTCTTGGTGCATTGTACTAAATTTTAATTTTAATATCAAACAGGAAAATCAGTGGTTGATAAACTTGTTGAGGTGAATGTCATTTAAAATCCTATTAAATGTTATGAATTATTATAAATGAACTAGTATCTAAAATGCAATTCCCCATTTTAGAGGAGTCAAGTCTGTATAATATAATTTCAAAATGACCTAATTTTCTAATTTATTCGTTCAGCATTATTCCTCAGCAGACCAATGAGTGCATTTAAAGCTCCTCTTGATCCAAGCACTGTATTAGGAGGCTTTTCTGGAAATGATTATTCTGGGGTACTCTCTCGTTTCTTCTATATTGTGAATGACTGGGATTCTGTTGAGCATATCATAACTATAATGTGATTTATTCAAGACAGGCACTGCATTCGTTGTAACTTATCCAGTCAATAATGCTGTTGATAAAGAAGGTAATGGAACAACAAAGGCAGTTGCTTGGGAGAAGACCTTTATTCAGCTGGTGAAGGTTAGTATCCTGTATATGGGCTGCAGTTGGGCACACTAGTGCAACCTAGTTAGTCAACAGTGAACTGTATATTTTAAAGCTTTGGTTGCCAATTTGCATCAGCAGAAAATAACTGCTTTAGGTTGCTGCAATTTCATCCATTCCTAGGAAATACTTTATCCGTGTATGATTCCCAATGAGTATTAGTGTTCACACTTGTAGTTTAATTTACACATTCCATAACTGGGTCCAAGGTCTTCCTTTGTGGAAAGTACAAAGGTGCATTAAATGTTTTAGCAATCTGCTTGTTTGTCCTTTGTGATATTATATGGTCATGTATAATGGAATCAGGCTATTACTATTTCGATAACTCATCCTAGTTTTCCTGATATCCTGCATCTATGGTCTCCTTTATGACAGGATGAACTGTTACCAATGGTACAATCAAGAAATTTGACACTGGCTTTTTCATCTGAAAGCTCTGTTGAAGAAGAGTTGAAAAGAGAAAGTACTGCAGATGGTATTACTATATTGGTAATATTATGCTTTCTATTGTTGACACATGCTGGTCCTAAGTACTTGAATTTTTCTTTTGCGTGAGGCATGATTATGGATTTATCTGAACAAGCTCTAAGCCATGTATTTCCAAAATTAATATTTTCCTTTTGTAGGTTTAATTTGGTTAATTTCTGTTGTACCTTGTTTTATTGCAGGTTGGCTATCTTGTGATGTTTGCTTATATATCTCTTACTTTAGGGGATACACTGCACCTTCATTTTTCTATACTTCTTCGAAGGTGTTGTCTCAACCACAATATAGCAAGTGGAGACAGAGATCAACGTGCCAAGGAAGCTTTGAGTACAATGGGCTCTTCAGTGTTCAGGTGATTTTGTGCTAGGTTTTTTTGAATTGTTCAATTTCTTGAATTGCACTGTCCTTCAGTGTAACTAGTGAAGGAAATAAATCAAATAACGAACACATTCTTGAGTCTAGACTCATGGACTAGATGCAGTGATCCTTTTTTACAAAATCGTGCATAGTTTATTCCTTCCAGTTTGCTTCTCAACATATTTGCATGATAAACTTGTGCTGTCTGCAACACCTATTTCACGGGGATTGTGCTACATCAGCATCTGCATCCTCATATTGTTGTCTTAAATTTGTCTGCTGTATTTTTTTTCTTCTGTCCAAGATTTACTTCTTCATGCAATTGCAGTGGCATCACGCTAACAAAGGTGGTTGGAGTTATTGTTCCTTGCTTCTCAAGAACAGAAGTATTTGTGGTATGATGAATTTATGTCCTGACTGCTATATTTTCTATTACTTTTCTTTTTGTGTATGTTATAATTGCTATAACTAACCTTTTCATTTTGCAGATTTATTACTTTCGGATGTACTTGTCGTTGGTGCTTATTGGTTTCTTGCACGGACTACTGTTTACTAAAATTGAAAGGATACCGACGCCTGAATTGATTCGTTCTTTTCTAAAGCATGGAGCTTTATCACTACTTAGCTATTGTCCTTTACTTCTCTAAATTGCAACGAGTGCTCTAGATGATCTAAATCCATTTTGTAAGGACCAATTTTATTCTTGATGGACGCCAAGCGCTGGGTGTGAAATTAACAACCAAGAAATGTTCCCCAACTCCTAAGATAACCTAAAAAATAACACTTAACATTTCTGTCAGAAAATCGAGGTTATGTAATAAGAGAGAAACATCACAATAGCAAAAGGATAGCTAAACAAGTTACCCAAAATCCCCCTTTTTCCCCACTTCCACTGTTCTTAAATCATGTAATCTTCACGTAGTCACCCCACTTTCTGTTAGGCATCTTCTCTCTCTCTCACTCCTACGTGTGTCCGTTCTGTTATTCTAGCAGAAAATCCTTTGTATATAAGTTTGAAATGGACTTCATTAGAAGGTGTGAAACAGGGACTGACAACCGTATTTCCTTTTCGGCGTCAGCTGTTGTGCTATTTTTTTTTTCTCCTTGAATTTGATAAAATATTTAATTCATTCTTACAGTGTACATCTCTGAGCGTATCTTAAAGTACAAACATGATTCTATGATTTACGTGTATGATTATGCAACATATAATTCGGCCTTTCCATCAATGAATAGACTCATGAACTCTTCACCATCAACAGTTTCTTTTTCTATGAGAAGTTGAGCAAGCTTGTGAAGGATGTCAATGTGAGTTGTGATAATATTTGTTGCCCTAGAATATGCTCTCTCTACCAGTTCCCTTACTTCCGCATCCACTACATCGGCAGTTGCCATGGAGTAATCCTTTTGCGTTGACATCTGCATTACAATCATTTGAAAAGATGAGGCATATATTCTTGTTCCAGAATCAAGAACACGGTAAAGGCGTCAAACTATTTAAGGTCACGGCCTACCTGTTGACCCAAGAATGGATTTCCTCCAGGTCCACCAATAGCAACTTGTCCAATTTTTTTGCTGAATCCAAATCTCTCAACCATTTGCCTTGCCACTCGTGAAACTTGCATGAAGTCATTTGAGGCTCCAGTGGTGACGTTTTCCCGGCCAAAAATAACCTCTTCTGCGACCCTGTTTAGCCAGAGATATGAAATTTGTCAGACAATACTCAGAGCTGAAAACTCTGAATCTCACATCCACAAGAGTCCATTAAAAAGATACAACAGGAGCAAATAAAAAGAGCAGTTTATATACAGATCACTAAGTAGGCTATTAAGCCAACTGACAACAAGTGGAGTAGCTGTGATATAAGAGTGACTACCAAACATTAAACTCCGAAATCAAACAAAGTAACAGTGCATGTTTCCTTAATTGAAAGGTGCACTAACCTTCCACCCAGAGCAACAGCCATCTGATTTTCCAAGTAGCTTCTACTGTACAATCCAGACTCGAGCCTCTCTTCACTGGGAGCGAAGAATGTGAGACCACCGGCTTGGCCACGAGGAATAATTGATATCTTGGCTACGGGGTCATATTCAGGCATTAAAGCACCAACCAAAGCATGGCCAGCCTCTGAAAATAAACATGGAAAAGTTAAAGGTTGAACACCAAAAAAAGAGCCAACACCTCCCAAACTTCAGTATTTAACATACAAAAAATACACACCGTGATATGCTACTAATTTCTTCTTCTCATCTGAGACCACGGCGTTTTTCTTTTCAGGTCCGGCTATGATCCTTTCAAGCGCATCAGATATCTCATCTTTACTTATTTCCTTTAGGTCACGCCTGGCTGCAAGAATAGCTGCTTCGTTCATCAGATTCTGCAGATCAGCTCCAGTGAATCCCGGGGTTCTCCTTGCAATTTTTTCAAAGTCAACATCCTTTGCAAGCGCCTTTCCTCTTGAATGCACCTAACAGAGAACAAGAGTTGATTATTCCAGCAGTCCAGATACAGAAATGTACAGAACGATCTACACGCATTGCACACAACGGTTGACCTACCAAAAACTCTCAAATCCACCAATCTAATTAAAAGTAGAGAAAATTTAGATGCTGAGGTGCTCTTGGTTTTTCTCCTCCAATCAAATTCAAAATTTGACATTAATAATGTTTATATAAAAATGTTGGCATCACAATCTCTTACAATTAATGAAAATCAGAAATTTATGAGTCTCATTCCTTATTTAATGATCTCTACTCATAATTTTGTATTATCCAATAAACTTTAAACAATGGTAGACACTCTTGAAAGTAGTGTGTAAGACAAATTGATGCTGGCACTCCTCTCAACTAAAAATAAGTTCGCCAAGTTATCAAAGTGAAACTCTAATCCCAATTAGATAAATATCAACAACTCACTCTGCTGAACACATTCTCTAATAATAGTTGGTTATGTTAAACAAATTTTCTACTATTATTAATGCATTGCCATGAGTCATATTGTAATTAAATGACAGCATAAAAACCAGTAAGGAACTGATATGGCTGAGGCTGACTCACCTGAAGGATCTTAACTCTGCCAGCAACATCAGGTCTATCCACAGTAACTTGCCTATCGAACCGCCCGGGCCTTAACAAAGCAGAATCAAGAACATCAGGTCTGTTAGTTGCAGCCAAAACGATGACTCCAGAATTACCAGAAAACCCATCCATCTCCGTCAGAAGCTGGTTAATGGTCTGTTCCCTCTCGTCGTTGCCACCTCCAAGCCCCGCCCCTCTCTGCCTCCCGACGGCGTCGATCTCATCAATGAAAACAATGCACGGCGCCTTATTCTTCGCTTTCTCAAACAAATCCCTCACCCTCGACGCACCAACCCCCACAAACAGCTCCACGAATTCCGAAGCCGCGCACGAGAAAAACGGCACTCCCGCTTCCCCCGCCACAGCCCTAGCCAGAAGCGTCTTCCCGGTTCCCGGTGGCCCCACCAGAAGACACCCCTTCGGAATCTTTGCACCCAGCGCAGTGTACTTATCAGGGTTCTTCAAAAAATCAACAACCTCTTGCAGCTCAAGCTTCGCTTGGTCAGCGCCCGCCACGTCAGCGAAGGTAACCCCGGTTTCCGGGACTTCCTGGAATTTGGACTTGTTCCGCCCGAAGTCCATGGGCCCGCCAAGCCCACCGGGGCCCCCGGGCCCGCCTTGGGCCCTGCGAAAGAGGAAGAACAAGCCGGCGAATGCTAGAAAGGGGAAGAGCAAGTTGCCTATGATGTTGAACAAGCCGTTAGGCGATTCGGCTTCGGCGACTGAAATGTCGACGCCGTTCATTGCGAGGATGTCGATGAGGTCAGGGTCATTGGGGACGATGACGGAGGCCCGACGGCCGTCAACGGCGGTTAGTTGGAGGGCGGAACCGTCTTTGCTGAACCTGACTCGCTCGACTTTACCCTTCTTAACGGCGTTCAGGAACTCGCTGTAGCGCCAATTGGTGCCTTCGGGGAGGTCCGAAGAGGCTTGGGGTTTGGGTGCTGTGAGAAGGTTGGAAGAGAAAGGTGAGGAGGTTGGGTTGGAGGGGTTTAATTGGCTCGGTTGCGCTTCGATTACGGGTGGAGGGGTGAGGTTGTCGGCGGCTAGGGCGTGCGGGGCGGCGGAGAGAGTGGCGGAGGAAAATATAAGGGCCGCTAGAGCAGCTTGTGAAGATGCGGAATTCAGCTTCTCCGAATTGGGTTTGTGAGTGTTGAAGATGGTTCTCTTGAAAATAAACGGTAACGGAGTGGATGGTTTTGTTGTTTTCGGGGTTGGCGGCGACACCACGACCTTCCGTCCGAGGAAGTTGGAAGAGAGCAACGCGGTGGTGGCGACGGCCATCGTAACTGGGAACGGTTCAGTGGCTGATGCAGATACGTTTGATCTCTTCCTCTTATTCGATCTTCTAAGTTACTCTAGATTTTGGATTCAGAAAGTGTGTGTTGCTATGTATGCCACGAAGGGATGAAGAACACTGCACACTTAAAACTAAACATATATGTTGGAGGAATGAAGTGGGAAATGGAGATTTTACGGGAATGTTAGGACTGGGATTTGGCTTCTGCTACCTGGTTCTATCTATGCCATAGATTTCGGTGGTGTTTCTATCTCCAATACGTGGCCTAAACAATATCCATTTATTTTTCGACAGCTCTGTTGTCATAAACCCAGAAAAGAAAAAATAATTCAAGTGTGGTCTGGTTTTACTGGGCTTTATATAGCTCATTTTGTGACTGGGCCTGATCTATTACAATAGAAACTGGAGAGTAGCTATTTACACTCCCCCTCCTACTTATGCACTCTTCATTCTTCTTCTTAAGAAAAGATACACTCCCCTCTTTGCGCTCGCTTTTTTTTCTCTACAAAAATTGAAGCTCGTTGCACATGCATAAGCGCATCTTCGATTTCATTAATTATTTCTTCGATATTGTTTTTTCCCTCAAATATACTCGTTGTAAATAATACATCTTTTACGTCTCTATTTTTGTTTATTTCTTTAATTGTTCTGATTCAAACGAAAATCCAAAACACTATATAAAAAAAAAAACACACACACAAAAAACAATACGAATATTAAGTCAACAACTTTATCCCACAATATGTATTAAAAATAAATAAAAATAATCTTTTTACCAATAATATGCCTCGATGAGGTGAAGAACTTAGATGTACAAATTTTAAAGAAGTGGAAAAGAAAGAGAAAGTATACGAGATTGAGAATTATAAAAATTAAGATAGATATTATAATACGTCAACCACAATCACAACAGTAAGAATTCATTTATCATTTTATTTATTTATTTTATAATTAAGGTGTTCATAATTATTTTTATTTATTTATTTATTAGTTTTATAACTATTTTCTTGAATAAATGTTTATAACCTCGTCTTATTTCCTTTCTTCTTCTTTTTTTTCTTACTAAATCCTAAAACAATTCAATGTTGTCACAAAATCATTAAACCATATCATATATGTAAAATTTTATTTGAGACGTAACATAATTTCGCCCTTATATTACATGAATATGATTATAAATCAACCAATAACAACATATGAATTTATAGTACATCTTCTCGTGTCAAATTGCATTTAGTCCTATTTCATCTTTAAAGTATTGTCATATTTACCGTGAAACAAATTACTATCAAAGTCAGACTAATGTTCTAAAGTTTCAATATAACTTTCTTGATTCAGTTCTTCATAAGAAAATTATTTAAGATATTTATAATGTATTAGTTCTTGATGAGATACTGTACATCAAGATTATTCAAAAATATATTAATTTTTTTATTAATTATCTTATTAATTAAGGACCTATAAATATTAATAATAACAGATATTTTATTATTATTATGATTAAAGACACTGTCCTTATTAATTTAGTCACATTTACTATGTTTATTTCATTATTATTATATTATCACTGGTCAGTGGTCATATTGGTTAAATAGTCACAATTAGCATAAAAAATGTGATCAAGGGGAGTAATTACATTAAGATTCTCCAGATTTAAAGATGTCACCCCCTTGCCCATTATTACAAATGCTTTCCCTTTACCAAACAAAAAACAAAAGTAGAATTCTACGTGGAAGTAATGAAATTACATTTTATAGTCCATAACACCCATAGACATTTTTTATTATAAAAGTAGCCCCATCATAAATCACAGTATTCACTAAACCCAAGAAAAAGATAAAGTGAGTTAACTTATCGTACCAAAGACTTTGAAAATAAGTCGTATTAACCCATACTTATTTTTTTGTAAAATTAGTTAAAATCGTTAAAAAATAACACATTAAATAAAAGAAGACAAAAAAATAGTTGGTAAAAGTACAAGGGAAAAACGTTAACCTAGTAAATCAGATATTACTTTTTGTTGCATGTCAATAATTTAAATCCGTACATGGAAATTGGGAAAAAATAAACTTATTTTTTATATTTTTTCTGATCAATCCAAACGGATTAAACCAATATTGTTACCCTGTAATATCCTTTTATGTTATGAAAATAAGAAAAAATATGAATCAATATGTTATTTTTAATATTTTGTATGATTGAATAAAGTTTCATACACGAGTTCATTGAATAGTTTGGTTAGCTTTTGTTAGGGAAACTACAATGGAATTTCGCTTGATAGTAACAAAGTATTAAAAATGAGAATATGAAAAATATAATGTACTATTATTAAGCATTTTCTAAAAACGAAGTATCTTCGTCATATTGAGGCAAAGACACGGAAAAAAGTGATGGCACAACAAAATTTGTCAAAAAAAAAATTTAAAGAAAGCTCGAAAGCAACTTTGGTAAAAGATGCCACTTCTAACATGCATGCAACTACAAGACCCTACTTGGGCTCAAAGCTATGCAAACCATTGAAAAAACTTAGTGGTGCAATTTCTTTCAAAGAAGCAAAGGCCTAAATCTTTTTTGCTTGGTTGGTTCCTAGAGTCTTCATATGTTGAAAAACAAACACTAGCCAAACAAACACTAGCCACAATTTTAATGGTAATAGATGAAGTGCCATTAAAGGCATTATTCAAACCAAACGTGGAACAGAGATTGACCGCAGAAACAATTACGAATGATAAAATTTATGAGCTTTTGGAGACAATTACTAATAATTAAGGTTGTAAGTGGGGGACATAATGTCGCACGACACATGCAGAGGTTTAGAAAAATTTAACAGCAAAAAAATACTTTATTTAACGAACGTGTTTAAGATCAGATCCATTTTTCAATGTTTAATGTCAGTTTTAATAAAATCACAGCAATTAAATAGTATATAAAAAATGAAGGTACACATTACTTCTTTTCATCTTTATTACTTAATTTACAATTATAATGACCAACTTACATTTAATCATTAAATTTTAAAAACACAGAGGTATAGATGAAAAATAATCTCTCTTACAATTATTATTGAATATTATTTTCATCTTGCCCATATATAAAATATTAATAATATAATGTCATAATATTTAACACTAAAACCCGAAATAAAAGTATAACTATATTTGATACTTCTGAAAGTGTTCGAATGACTCGTGTGTGGATTAAAAAGTATATTTCTTTATTTTCTGATAAAAAGTTTATAAAGTTAATATAATCATATTGATTCTGGACACGTACATGTATTTTGTATGGAAGTTTCGTTCTATAATGGGATTTGTCTCATTGAGACACCAAAACTCATCAGAACACAAGTGGATAAGATGCAGTTTTAAATATTTTGGAGGAGATTGTTCTACACTTTAAATTTAGAAATATAAAAAGTAAACATATTTTTATAATTATTGTGAGGCTATTAAAGTATTACTTGAAATAGTTTTGTAAGATGATTAATACGGAAATAAAAAACGTGGTATTTATCTAAAGAGACATTAAATTAAATAAAATATAAGAAATACAATACTCGTTAAATGTGATATTTAATATATTATTATAATACATTTTTTGAATTAAAAATGGTCAAGAGACTTTTTGAAATAAATAAATAAATAAATAATGAGATTTACACCTTTTCTTCAATTACCTTAAATATAAATATTTTTTCCATATAGTAACTTTTCTATAACCATTTGATCCAACTTTTATTCTTATATCTCATTTAATGATAATAAATATTATTATATAAAAGTGATTGTGTTATTTTTTATTATTTAATAAATATATAATCATACAATATTTAAAAAACAACCCTTTAACTTCCCTTTTTATCTTTCAATTATTTACTTATTATATCTTTTAAATTATATTATTTTAATACAATAAAAACTTGTGCGTACAAGTATATAAACATGATAATATTTCAGTCATAATATTCCTTTTAATATGATTTTTAGAAATATAACAATACATTTCATGATTATGGCGCTTCGGTATTTTGTCAAAAAATTCCAATAATTTAATTATATGATCTTTTTGAGTAAACTTCATACTTCATATATGTGTGTCTCGTTTTTTACATAAACAAATAGAGGTTTATGCATGCTTTTGGAAATAAAATAAAAAAGAAAGAAAAAAAGAAGAAGATAGGGATTGCTATAAAAAGAAGGGAGAAATAATCAAATTGATACTTCCATATCTAGCAGCGGTTAAAGTAGAAAGATATAACATAAATTCCTATGCACGTCTTAATTTAGAAAAATTCCACTATTCATCAATTAATTCAATTTAATACTTATTTTTTAAATAACATATTATATAATAATAAAATAATAATTTATTTCAATAATAAATAATTATATTTTACTAGTATCAGAATATCAAAACTCTTTAATTTATAATATGTAGCATTGTGCACTATAAATATTTAATGAGGTTACCGAGACAGTTTTATATAATTTCATTTTGATACCAACACGATCTCAATTGCCTATTTGAAGAACACTAGGTACTATTATTAATTAAGTAATCACTTTAACACATGATTATTAATATTGATATTAATTTTGTACAAACTACTATTAGCAAACACTTAAGTCTCAAATAATTTAAATAATTGATGGGTATCCCAAAATAAAAAGTTAAATTTTTACTTTTCCATTCCTGAAACATTACTTTACGTAATGTAAAAGACTTCCTAAATAGAAAACCAACTTTAGTGTCAAAATATTATTGCAGATATTTATCTCTCTTTAAATCAGGATCAAGCGTAAGAGTGAACCACAAATAGCTAAAACCTTTAGTTAAAACCAATATCGAAAAATTTTAGTTTGATAAAGACAAATAAATAAAGGTAAGTGATTTAATAAGGTGATACTTAACCTTCTAAAAACACAAACATTATAATTTATTATCAAGGTTAATCTTTTAGACTAGGTTAATGCTATTACTTTAAAGGTACAATTTTTGAATTTAGATTAAACTGGTGACAAATAAAATGTTTGCCATTTATTTTGAAATCTATCACCTTCAACTTTGAAGCACTAAAGTAAGACTTTTAAAGATGAATTGGAATATTCACTTTGAAATAAAATAAGCATGTGTGCGCATCCAGCTTACAAGTTTTGTTTTTTCACAACTTCCGTATGACATGGTGGTGAGTGGTTGGGACTAGATTCAGAGATTTGGGTGTTAGAAAACAGCGGTCACTCCAGTCCAAGGACTGGGTTGGTTGGTGAAGCAAATAGCAACGTCATCACCACATCATTGGAATCAAATAGAAATCATTGTTTACTTTATTTTTGGTATAACATGAAAAACAAAAACAACAAAAAATGGAGAAAACATTATGAGTTTCACTAATTCAACATATAATACTTAATATATTTTAATAAAAAATATAGATAAAATTTTAGTTTTTTTTTTTTATATATATATACCACGATTAGAGGTTGAGAGATTATGTATATCTCTAAGAACATTACTAAAAGTTAAGACAATCTTATTCTTTTTAGTTATTTCTCATTTAAATGATGTTTTAATTGTTTTTTTTCCTCTAAATCTATTTACACCACCACGTAACTTCTTAAAATTTTATCTGGTAGGAGTTATTATCATTATATTAATCTTAACAAATCATCACATTATTCTTTAAATTTAAAAAATATATAATAATCTTAATATTAAATTAAGAAAAAATATTTTAGTTAGATTTATCTGTTTTGGAGTTTTAAATTCTATTATAATTTTATTCTTAAAAGACATTTTAGAAGAACAGAAAATAAAATTTAAATTAATATTGGTCTCAACTCCTAAGCGAGGTGGAACTATTGAATATATCATTACAATTTTTTCATTTGAGAGCTAAGGGAATAAGATTTCCATAAATGACGTTAATGTTCTAACCTCAAATCTATTGAGATAACATCGATAAGATCAACGTATATAAAGTACTATCTGCTTTGAAACAAAATATCTCAAATATAAATAAAGTATTATGTGAACGAACTTAATGAAAATATATATTAAATAAAAATCTATATATGAATACATTAATTATATTATATAATATAAGAGAGATTAGTTTTCTTTTAAGAGCAATTTAGATATTCTTTTTAAGTTGCTTTTTAAAACTATTAGATTAGAAGACAGTTGATAATTGTGAAAACGGGATTAACATTTTAGATTTATTTTTCGATGAAAACCCCTGCTCTTGATTTGATTAATTTATATAATATTTTAAAACAGCTAGGAAAAATCCCAACACTTTCCCTATCTTGTATATAAGGGTGGATGCCAACATCAAACACAAGGTGTGACTTGACTCAAAAGAAGTGGTGTGGAGTGAAGAGTAAGACACAAAACACTTGCAATGATGATGGAGGAAGCAGTGGAAACAAAGGTAAGTTCCAAACTGAGGTCCGAAACCATCTCAGAGGTTTCATCATCACGTGATGATGGGGTCCCCAAAACTCCCAAAAGCCCTTTTGCATCTCGCTTCATGAGCACCCCTTTAGCCAGCCCCATGAAGAAGGCCATCGAAAACATGCATGGTTACTTGGGCGAAGTTGGTCGTTTCACCAAGCTTGACCCACAAGACGATTGGCTTCCCATCACCCAGTCCCGAAAGGGAAACGCATATTACGCTGCGTTTCATGTTCTTTCTTCAGGGATCGGATTTCAAGCCCTTCTTCTTCCCTTCGCCTTCACCACTCTTGGCTGGTCAGTTTTTCTGCCACTTATCTGTCATACAAACACATTACTGGTTTTTCTATTTTTTTCTGCTATCATTCTGCATAATTGTTTTCTTTTCCATCTCTAAGTGTTAAATAGTATTTGATGTGATGGAGTTGATGCAGGACTTGGGGAATCACGTGTCTCTGTGTGGCTTTTGCATGGCAACTCTACACGCTGTGGTTACTGATTCAGCTTCACGAATCAGACTCAGGGGTGCGCCATAGTAGGTACCTCAGACTTGCTATGACAGCATTCGGTAGGTTTAGTTTGTGTTTTGTATGTATTTATTACGTACAAAATCATATTTGCATGTGACGTGGAGAAACATATAAGTACTATAAATTAAAAAATTAAGACACCTTTGACAAACGGTTTACAAAAGTGAAAACAGAAACTTACGAATGAAGGCAAAATCGCACTCTTGGTTAATTAAATTATTGTTTATTATATTTATTAAAATAATTTTCATAAAATATTAACAAGGTTTTCATTCATAATAATTTGTGGTTGGATAAATAAAAGATTATTGATTAATTCATTAACAATTAATCACCAGCTCTTGGAATGCTCGATTAATATGAATTAGCATTTTATATAAATATTTTTTTATACCGTCCCTTAATTAATAATAACATGCATCATAGAAAATAAGTTTTAATAATTTTTTATTATGATTATATTAAAATTTACCTTAAAATTATTTCTAATTGACTAAAAATGTTTGTTTTTCTTAATATGTAAAGATGAAACTCTTAGTTTATTGAGTATAATTTGTATACATTGCCGATACAACTTTTTTTTACTATATCAACTAATTAAAGTAGTTTCTCAATAAAATATTAACACCAATCATATGAAGTACATACGTTGTTTATTCATTTAAGTAACTTTAAATCATATTATCTCCTACTACAAACAACGTTAAAGTTGAATAATGATACCGATCGTGCTTTTTTCTTTTGGTGTATGGTGCACATTCTTATCCACACTTTAGCATCATAAGCATTTAGCAAATCTTAATATTGATTTATTTAAACTATTTAGAAAAAAGTCACAAAATGCTGTCCAATGAGTATTATTTATCCTAAGGTGGATGTCAAGTGTGTATTATTTTATTTGGAGATTTAAAACAATATAACCCACCTAATTGTCATGACATGTGTTATGAAGAAATGTTAAAAGGAAAAAAAAAATATTATGTGCATCTAAAATATGCATTCCTCAAAATTTTATTATTCCTAATAATCCCACTTATAAGTAAAACTATGTCTTGTAAATAATATATGTAGTTTTTATAAATAAAAAATAAAAATATTCTCCCCCTAATCTAGTACCTGTGTTTGATCTTTACATCTGTTTTAAAAATTAATTCATTTTACAGAATTTAAATTTTTATATGATAAAATATATTGTTTGATCTCTTTTAATAATATTTTAAAATTATTTTGGTTATTTGAAATTATAAAGTTTTAACTTTCATAATATAGAAGAAATTTAAATTTTTTTAGACTCTTATTTTATCTATACGTCTCTTTACTCTATCTCAACTTTTTTTTAACTTTTTTTTGTCTTTTTCTTTTCATTCTCTTTCTCCTCTCTCCCATGTCCCTCGTTTTCAGCTTTTCATCTCTCACTTGTTTGATCTCTATTATGTCTCCTCGTTTTTCTCTTTTCTTCTCTCTATTTGTCTCTCTTTTTTTTTTCTCCTCTGACTATCTTTTGTCTATTATTATTGACTAAAAAATCAATTTATATATATATATATGAAATTATGAATATATAACATTTATTAGATGGTTAAGTACTTTCTGATATTAAAATTAGGATTATTAAATGTTTAAAATGAACTAATGTTTATTTTCGTAAGTTTAACATTAAAATATAAAAATTTCAGTGATATATTTTAAAAAATCATATAAGTAGAAAGTAAATTGTTCTATCCTTACTATAAATTGTAAGTTTAAGATTTTAAATTGGATTTTTCAAATAAAATTTAAAAATTTGAAAACCTAGCGTAATAATTAAAATTCCAAACATTTGAGATTTTAAAATTTCTCATCAACACTCCCTCTAAAAATAAAGAAACAACTGGCATCATACATAACTGTTTCATTTGCGGCTTAGATTTTATTGAATTTTTTATACACATTTTGAAATGAATTTGCTATAATAAAAGAACCAACAAAACTGTTCCTTTACGAGTGTATGAAGAAACACATGTTGGTAGCTTCAGATAAAACCTTGTTTTTTGCACTTTAACCTGCCCAATTTGTCTATTAGGTCAATTTTATGGTTGACCAGCTCTCGCAAAAGCAACTTGAAAAGTACTTTATAGAATCTTATAAAGATAGATGGTTATACTTATTGATGGTGTAATGAAGTATAATGTTGATGATATGTTGACCAAGAAAACGTGGGAAATTGACAAGAGAAAGGGCAAACGAATCTGCAGGAGTAAAGATGGGAAAAGTATTGGCACTGTTCCCAATAATGTACTTATCGGGTGGGTCGTGTGTGACACTGATCATGGTCGGTGCGAGCACAATGAAGATATTCTTTCAGACGGTGTTTGGAGCGCCATGCCCCCTCTCAACCATTGAGTGGTATTTGGTATTTACAGGCACAGCCATTTTGCTTGCCCAGTTACCAAACCTCAATTCAATTGCAGGGGTTTCCCTCATCGGAGCCATCACTGCCGTAGGTTACTGTGCTCTCATATGTATACTGTCTGTGGTCAAAGGTAGACTTGCTCATGTGTCGTATGAGCCACCAAGGGGACAATCAGACACTACCATGGTCTTTAGGGCGTGGAATGCACTAGGCATCATTGCCTTTGCTTTCCGCGGTCACAATCTTGTGCTGGAAATACAGGTACTATTTTTATGTGTGCATCCTCAAACATTTTGTTTTTGTGTAGACACGTGCTTAGTGGTCTACCCTAATTCACTTTTGTAGGGAACCATGCCTTCGGACGCTAAGCAACCTTCACGCTTGGCCATGTGGAGAGGTGTTATGTTTGCTTACCTAGTGATCGCCTTGTGTTTGTTCCCCCTTGCCATTGGAGGTTATTGGGCTTATGGAAATTTAGTGAGTGATGTTGGTAAAACGTAATGGCTTAAGTTTCTAATTATTGTTCACTTGGGATTGACCATTGACGCTATTTGATGCCAGATACCTACTAACGGAGGGATGTTAGGTGCTTTACACAAATACCACGAACATGATACGTCAAAATTCGTCATGGCTTTGACAAGCTTGTTAGTTGTTATAAACAGCCTCAGTTCCTTCCAAATCTATGCAATGCCGGTATTTGACAATCTGGAATTTAAATACACTAGCAAGAAGAACAGACCTTGCCCGCAATGGCTACGGATAGCCTTCAGGGGACTCTTCGGGTGCCTCGCATTTTTTATTGCTGTAGCGTTACCATTCTTACCGAGTTTGGCAGGTCTGATTGGAGGTGTTGCTCTACCAATAACCTTAGCTTATCCCTGTTTGATGTGGATACAGATTAAGAAACCGCAGAAATGTAGCACAAACTGGTACCTGAATTGGACCCTAGGAGTTATTGGGATGATTCTGAGTGTACTGGTTGTCGTAGGGGCCATTTGGGGCATAGTAGCACAGGGCATAGAGATCCATTTCTTCAGTCCACAGTAGAAATAAGATAGTATATTATTGTCAACCGCAACATTGGAAGTTTATTAGCAAACATTTGCAAGGGTTTCTTGGACAAGCATGCAGACCACACTAAGTCTGGGACGATGCTCCTATCAATTCAATGATGAAATCGAAAGAATACTTGACTTGTGGCTATAGGGGTCACCAGGCATTCTATTCTAATTGAGCTATATCGTCAATGAAACGGGTCAATTTGATGTAAAATATCTGGAAATAAAATGTCTTTAATATGCGGAATGCTTCAGAAAAAAAAAAAAAATTGATATGTGAATCTACCCATAAGTTTTCCATTTAAAATAACAAATTTGCCAGGTATTAAGTCACATAAGAAAATATTTTCACATCAACCTCCAAAGTGGAGTTAACAAGGGTTACATTCTCCATTCAAGGCCAAAACGATAAAAATTGTCTTCAAAAGCTAGCAACACTTCGCATCTACCATTTAATCACCTTGTGCACAATGTCACAGAGTCAAACCTATCCCGCACATATGTCGTCATTATACAATAACTCATCTGATGGAATTTGAACTTTCAACGTCAAGGGGTCAAAAACTCAATAGTAACTCGCAGCAGTTGCACTATGTATACAGAAACAAACAGCAAAAAGATATGCCAAATATATAGATTGCGACAAGATCCTAGCATTACTAAGCCACACTGCCTCCAACATTGATCTAGATCAATTGGATAAGATTGTGTTGATGTGAAAACATCAATTCTATACTTTAGTCAACTTGCTATAGGTGGAATCAGATGATACACAATCCAGTGATGAATGAGATGCGGGACCAATGGAAATGGTCAAGAATGGCCAAGACCTTAGCCGGTAAGGATGTATGAGAATGGGATATGCCAAAGGTCAAGACTTGATGCCGTTTTACATTGACAATGGAAGAAGCATCCTTCGTTTCTTTTTCCTTGCGAGTCTTACTTGCTTTGTAATTTTCATGCATAGAAGCAATAGGATTGTGATGCAGACTAAAATAAAAGCAAGTCGGATGTGCTTGAAGTACAGAGAGACTACGGAAAATACCAAGAAGGCTAAAATAACAAGTTCCCATATTACAAAAACCACCACATCCACCCTGCAACACACACAAAAAAAGGAAACAAAAGACATCATTATCACCATGTTATGTTATTAAACAAGCACTGACAAACACATAACCCACCTAAAAAGACTGACAAACAGATAGCATTGACGACAGATATCTCTTTTGTAAACTGTGATCATCTATTGACTATTATATCTTTATGAATTAAAGAGCAACGACTGATGATAGAAATCTTTGTATCCTCATATCCATATCCTATTATGTATTGGGGCTTCCTAGACCTAAACAAATAAGAGGATCTTATTTTCCCCTTCCCTCCTTGATGAGCGCATGAATTGAGACATGATAAAGGACCAAGACAGAGACTTAAAGCAAGAATAAGAATTGTGTATTTTGTATTGGACCTTGTTTTTGCTTCTATGTTTTCGTAATTAGAAACTTTATTTGGACATTATCTGCTATTAGACTAATTAGATACTCACTGGATGGTCCTAAACAGTAGATGAGCCTAATAGTCTTATGTCCATAGTACAGGCTTTTGCTGACTTTTGTAATTAGTTGTTGACTCATTTGAAATTGAAACTTAAAATCGTGAAAGAAATTCTCTCTTGATTTTTATCTTTAAATTGTAAATTCGAAATGGTACTCTATAAACATTCAAAAACCCTCTCTTCCCACTAATTGTATAGGTGAAACATTAATTTAATGATTGAAGTTACCTTTCCAAGCTCAACAAAAATACTGATTGATTATTATCACTAAAGATTCAAAAGCTTGGGAAAGCAAAGACATGTGCAATTAGGAATAAAAATGACGTAATGAAATTGAAAATATTTTAGAGAAGAAGAGATTCAGATTGAATAATCGTCACCTCTGATTAGCTGAATTAAAAAGAGTATACCTGGCATCCTAGCCAATTGTGTCAAAACTTGGAATTTAATCATAGAGCCTAGACAAGTATTTCGGTATATATAGTGTCAAAATCAAATTCGATATCATACCAATCTTCTCCTTCCCCTGCTCATCAAAACCCCCCAAAGTAACTACAACCTAGGCCACTTATTTTCCTTTTGTAACCAATGAATCTGCAAACTACTTGAAGCCACTTTTCCCCACCGCCTAATTTCAATACGATTTGTATCACCATAATATATCATCCTTTCAGGATTAGCGAAAATAATATGAATCAAAACCTCGTATTTCTGTCTGCATTCGTTAACTATGCTATATCATTGTTAAGAAAACCTGCCCTATTTTAGATAATAAGAGTAGGAACATACCCAAATCAAGGAATCAAACACCAATAGTACGTATGGACAAAAAACAAAAAGGTGGGTCTGGGAACAAATTGAATACTAATCCAGACAACCACGCCGAAACCAATCAACCTGTACCAGCCTACCAATTTTTATTTTTTTTACTGCAATAATTCTTCCTAATAAAATCATATTAACAAGCAACAACAATATCCATCTCAATAAAAAAAATTATAACGGGAAATAAGCCATATACTGGGAGGGGAGGGCCAAAACATTCCAGCTAAGAAAATGAAAAACGAAAAAGTTAGCCTAGCGATATTCATGATCTCGCAATCCCATGTGCACAATAATAACATGGAAATTAGAATGGGGGTTTGATTAATAACAGGGCAAGGATTCATAATTTGAAGAAAAAAAATTACAAAACTGAAATAAGAATTGGGTAGGGCATACATACCTGGAAGTGGTGATGTTTGAAGAAGTGGAGGAGAAGAACGAGACAGAGGCCCAATCATGCTTGGATCGAATCTGATACTCGCGCAGCTGTTCGGCCAGATTCGATCGAGTTATCATGGTAGCCTCTCTCTCTCTCTGGTTCTCCCTCTGTCTCTTCCTCTCTCGCTTTCTCTTTGTCTCTCTCTCTCCCCTCTTAAACCACAAACTCTGATTCTCTCTCTAAAACGAAAACGTCGACTTTTTCAGAGCCAGAAACGAATTCGATTGTAGTTAGAGCGAACCAATCATGTATTCCATTTGTTTTAGTTTTACGCTTTGGGCTTTTAAATTGCCCGCTACAAGCCCAATCCGTAAGCCTATAATTAGTTTCTTTAGGTCTTCCGCGGCATATTTTATTCACGATCTTCTCTATTCTCACCCCCATTTTACTAAGTTCATCGAAATCTAAAAGAAATTGACAAAACACCCTCTACATGTTTCAGTATGTTGGTGAGAATTGCATGTGCTTGCGTTTATGAAAACATGAATGACCCTTGACTCATTTTTACCATTAAGAAACAAAAAATCGTTTTCTTTTTTATATTAAAAGCAAATATTCTCCTATCTATAAAGATTAAAACATATTTAATTTTTTCAAAACTAAAATGTTATTCAATATTAACTTTGGGAACGAACTTCTTAAAAAAAAAAAACTCATAAATCCAGTTATACATGAATTTATTTACTTTTATTTTTTAAATAAAAATGAATTAGTTATTAAATTTTTCTGAGATTTTAAAAAATAACAAAAAACAAGGTTCACTCACAAGTTATTCCGCTTCACACTCCTTGCGATTTGTATTGAGTGAAGAAAAAGGCAGAGAGATTCCGTTCTGTATCTTGGTTGTGGTGGCCATGGCTTCCTCCTCCGCTTCTCCGACACCGGGCACCGCCGCGCAGAGCTCGAAGAAAGGGTTAGGGTTTTTGTCTCACGCGATGAAACGGAAGGACAGCTTCATTCAATTGTTCGCCATGACGGGAATTCTTCTCCTCAGCATGCGATCTTTAGGGCAGAAATACAAAATCCACAACCTCGAGGAAGATATCCGCGTCCTCAGGGACGAGCACGCTTCTCTGACCGACCGCATCAGAAACATCAAGCGCGACCTCCTTCGAGAAGCTTCTCGTGACTCCTCGGGCCTCTTCGCTTCTCGCCTTAACCGCCTCTTTTCCGCAGAATAATGTTCCGTGAGTTTTTGCTACTGTTTTCGATCTCTCAACAAACAATTTCAATTGTGCCTGTGCTCTCTTATAATGAAAACTAGACTTGTCAACAATAATACTCTTTGAAGGTGTTTGTCGCTTTCCTGGAATACACTGGTATCTTATCGTATGGTAGTGATTCTTGTTGAGATTTCAAGTGTTTGCTCTTAGAGATTCATATTAACTACAATGTAATGTGAGAGTGAATAAGGAATAGAAGAGATAAACGATATCTATGTTTAGAAATTATAATCTTCCATGTAGAAACTGAGCTTAGAGAGCTTACTTTTGCTAGTTGAATTTGATGATCAGATAACTTTTCCTCTGAAATGAGGTTCAGTGATTAGAAGTTTTGAATATATGTTAAGTGACTTTGCTGAGTAATTCTTAATTTTCCTTAAAACCTGATGCGAACTATTGCTCCTTCCAGCACACCTCAACTGCAACACGTATCTTCATTGTTCAATAATTCAAGAATAAATCATCAATGTTGTCCTCAAACTATTACTTTCACTGATGCAATAAGTAATATTGGAATTAGTAAAATTTAGGGGCCAATTTGAATTTTTTTTATTATTTAGGAGGCTAGTTAATAGGATTTGGAATACGTTTTTGCACTACTTAATTAGGGACTATTGAAAAGAGAGTAAAGAGTTCAGAGATAAAATTGATGGATTACTTTACTCATAATTCAATGGCTCCACAGGTTACTTTAGCAGTTGCATAATTTATTATACATTTGGTATTGAATCCACACTCATCCACCATTTACTTTGATTGATTTTGGAAGCATTTTATGAAATCACAATTAGTTCAACCAAAGATTTGGGGGGGGGGGGCAGGTCCTTGTTCCTATATGCTTTAATTTCTTCGATGTTTGCAATCTCTCCATCTCTATATGTTCTCTGGATTTGGTTAATTCATTACCTTGGTTTATCGTTTTGTAAGTATTCTCTCCTACACAGTGGTTGATTTAACTAACATGCCAAAAATACAGTTATGATGCTATTTTGTCTGTTTTCCCTTTGCTCAATGGTTTATTTAACTAGCATGGTAATCCTTGTTTACTTAACAACCGATTTCATTCTTTCATTTACTTTGTAAAAACCTTTAAGATCAATTGTGAGCTTGTTCTTATTGGATGAGAATGGCTTCTGAAGTAAATGTAACTCATTATCACAATTTCTTTTAAATTGACCTATAAGACAATTAATAAGGTTTTATAGAATGAGTTTATGTGGACAAATTTATCTGTAAAACTCCTTCTAAGTGAGAAAAATAAAAGCAAAAATTTAAATGAAACTCTTCCTTTTATTATTTTTCTTATATTAGGAGGAATCTGTGGCGAAATTCATTCACACAGGCATGGCAATTATTTTTTAGGTTGGAACTCATGATCACGATTCTTGTTATCACAATTTTATGGATAAGGTGTTTATTCAAAATATTTCTTATAATGAGTGGAGCAACCCTCTTCCTTTTAGTTAGGCTAATTCATTCTCAATTCTAATGATATTATAGCTTATAGGCTAATTCATTCTCAATTCTAATGATATTATAGCTTATACAGTCTAATGTTACTGGTTAGGTAGATGTAGAGTAATGTCCGAAGGCTTAGAACTACATATTCTGAAATTTAATTGGTAGGAGAAATTATTTACCATCAGGTATTTTCCAAAATTTTGTTAACTAGAGACACCGATTTAGTTTATTTTTTTCTGAATTGGATGGTTTACTTTTTATTTAATTAATATATATTTTTATTTTACTTGATAACGAGTTATAAGGTCGTTTGAACCAAAACTCTGTTGATATGAAGCCTTCGGCTTGAAATGTATTTTGGATAAAGAAATTGTAAAAATTTAAATATAGGAAATTTAAAATTCTAAAAATGAATTTAATTGCTATACATTAACTACGTGAAGTATTTTACTTTATCATTCACCTAGATATTGTAATACGTAGTAAGTTTTTTACTTTTTGACGCTCCAATAAATATTTTGAAAGTTGAAACTGTGATCATTTCTTATTGATTAATAGTATAAAATTAATTATGAATTATTTTTCTTCATTTTTTTATGAAGAAATTCCTTTTAACAAATTCGCTAACCAATTATCTCAGTAAACTTCCATTGTTAGGTTAACCAATAATGAATCTTTTCATTTCCATTTTAGTTGAGGGACTTCTGCTGCCGTGTGGGGGTGGTGACAAATATGGTGGTTGCTTGGACGTAGGGATTTATAGATTAAAATTAGTTTATTTTTAGATTAATATATATATATAAGAGAAAAGTTAAACGAGAAAAAACTAAATTAATTTTAATATTTTTTTTTTAGAACGATCTTATGAAAAAGTTAGTCTAAACTTACCATATATAATTTTTTTAAGAAATTATAAGGAAAAAAGCATCTGTGTTAGTCATATTTTCTTACAATTATTTTACGAATTGTACTTTTAAAAATAAATTAAGTTTGAACAAAATAAGTTATTTACCAAATTGACTTTAAAATAATATTATTCATTGATGACTAATTTTTTTTTAGGTAATTTAAAATTAGAAAAAAAAAATGTTGCATCCTCATAAGCAATGTAACTTATGAAATCTAGGATACCTAATTTGTTTTTTTTTTCCTAAGATTTACACGGCATGTGGATTTCGACTCTTGAATTGAGATTAAAAAAAACATTAGAACTTCAAAATGATGAAAAGAATAATGTCATTACAAGAAAGATAAATATAATATGTTTTTTTGAATGTGTCTCAAAATTTAAGTTACTTTATATGTATATATATAATATTTTTTATGTATACATTTTTTTATTATATTACATTTATTTTTATTAACCAACTTTTTTTATAATTTATACAAATTTATTCACAGTATTTTATTTTATTTTTTATTTTGATAATTACTTCAATGATTACATTTTTTTTTATAACGTAAAAAAATATGGATACACGGCCTTTTCACTAGTATATGATGTTTGTAAGATTTATTAATAAACAAAACTATTAAATAATATTTAATGGTTAAATTAATAAAAAGTAAATGAATTAATTTGATTATAATTTGAAATTATTTATTTATTTAAAATAATAAGATTTAATCATCCATTTAATTTTAATAGTTCAGTAACTATGTTTTTTACTCATTATACTTACATGATTCTTAGCATATCTGTTATTTATAATTTCTTTTGGTCAACATGAGTTTAGACAATAAAGACTAAACGGTGTATGCATAGAAACTAAATAAATTAAAGTAGTATGTATGAATTAAAATAAGCAGATTAAAATGTTATTTTCTTAAACTATAACAATTCAAATGTGTAATTAAACCTAATAAAAATACCATACAATAAGAACTCTTAAAATAAATAACTGTTACTCCAATATTTTATCTAAAGTATGCAAAAAAAACAAAATGACTTCGACAGTGAAGTTTTTAGAAAGAAAAAGAAAATGTAAGAAACTGTTAAAATAATAGTGTTCTGGGGCCTAGACCCCCCCATTTTTGTGTTATGATAAGCTGCATCAGTAATTGATATGTCCAAGCCCTCCTACCAACTTAGCTCCTCCCCTTGTCCTCCAATTCATTAATTGCCCAAGACAAAGTAGACACAAAAGAGTACAGAAGAAAGCTACAATTTAGAATCATAGTATCGACACCAACCATATTTAAACACTTATATATATATATATATATATAAGTGGACTCTTCTATCAATCTTAAGATTTAGATATAAAGATTAAAAGTCTTTTTATGGTTGAATATTATTATGCTCATTTTCTATTAATTAATTTATGATTGTTTGAATCATCTTGTTGACTATGGTAGATACTAAAAAAATTATAAGCTTACAATTAATCTGTGGAGCGTGGTGGTTTTATTGTTCTTTTTTATGAACCTTCCTTTTTACTGTGACGACGAAAAAGTATTTACAACTCTGACTAAATCTCTTCGAACTTGAGTACGCCTTCTCCTTTCTGTGCTTCCAATATTGTGAGTATGTGGTCTTCTTTCAATACTAGAAGGAAACTTAGAATTGTCATGATTGTTTAAGAGATGAAATGAGGGTAAAACTCACTAAACTTCAAATGTTTTGTCGATGTCATTATAATCATGAAGATTTATCATGAGTTAAGATAATTTTGCTAACTTTACATTCTTTTGAGAAAAAAACTGTGTCAGACTTGCACGTCGATCCAAGTTTTTCCTGACAATGAAATTGTACGATGCGACATCCTTCTGCCTTAAAAACACCCATTAATATATCATCTATGTCATCTATGTCAAGGGTACCGTACATGTATAAAATTAAACTATCTATCTCCACGAGATACTTGTGTATATGCACCATCTCCAACTCAGAATACATCAATATTATCAAAGTCCCAAACATACAATATAAATAATTAAGGTAGATTAGAGATATAAAATTTTAAAATATAGCATTTAATGTAAGTTGTCAATATAGAAAATTATTAAATTCTTTTCTTTTTCATAAATCATACATCTTTATACTCAATCTTATATACTTTTAATTTAATTTGAGAAATTTTTTGGAATATAAATATGAAACATATTTGTCATGTATTATCATTTCAAGACAAAATTAAAACATAATTCTAAATAAAGTTACAAGCAAACTAGAGTAATTCGTCATACTTAATATAATATATAACATTTCAAGAATCTCTTATGATTTATTATATTTTTATATTCTCGTATAAATTAATTGAAAATTAAATATTTTTTAGCTGATCATTTCACCGTTCAACGTACACTAACTTTTCACCATGTAAATTATCAGTAAGATAATTGCCACTCATATTAATCAAATAAAAATAATGCAATGTTTTATAACATAATCATCACTACAAAATATCAGAACTTATTAATTACTCCGTATATAACTTATACCTTTGGCATGTAAATCGTCATCCTTTTTTCTCTATGTCAAATACCATAACATTCAAAATACCAAATATTAAATCATTAATCCTACAAAATTATCACACTTTATTAATTTTTAATTAGATACTCTTTATACTCAAATAACATTTATAAAGCCTAAATATAGTATCTAGAAATATACCAATCCTATCAAGTTATTTGTCTTTTTTACTAAAAATTAATATAATTATTTATAGTTTTTGTGTCCGTCAATTTTTTTTTTAATTTAATACAAAATCATGCTTAAGGAATAGTGAAAGTCCTTGAAAATGAATATACTATATAATGCACTTCTCATACCTGTGTAGACAAAAACTCTTATACAAATATATACTTTAATTAGTTTTTCACACTTTTGTAAATTCAACTATATATTTATAGATGAAACTCTAACACAAATATTTACCTCAACAAATCTTTTATATTGTGAAATATCCAACATTTGATGAATGGAATTTTTATAAAACGGTAATTAAAATTTGACATTAAATTAAAATGTAATATGACTTACATATCTCATGGTTCAATGTAGTAAAAGTTCCATTCTCATAATATAAATTATTTTATAAAGGGATAAGTTAGCTTTCCTTACCTTAAGATAATTTTGAGATTTAAAAACTAAAAAATTCATAAGAAAATATTAAAATAAGACATCACTAAACCCCTTAATAAACTTAAATTGATGATTTAATTAAAAAAAAAAACACTCAGTTTTAAAATATACTTTCAACCACAAGAAGAATAGCACTCGTATTTATTGAATTCTTACATGTTTATATCTAAGATGATAAAAATTAAGCTTTGAAGAGGAAAATAAAAGATATATACGTTTGTTACATTTTATCTACTTACTATATTATATTTCTAAAATAACATATATATTAAGAAATGAAGAAAATTTTAGATTGAAAATTTGAAAGACAAGAAAGAAAGACAAAAGAAGAAGACGACTCTTAATAATTATGTTTATAGTTTTACAAAAGGGAGGGAAGATTTTTTTTTTTTCCAAAGTTATATTCACATAATTTATTTGATAAGTTTGCACTCTTTTCTATTTGCTTATACCTATAATATGCTAGTTTGTTTCAACTCAATATCAATCCTAAATCAACATTAAAATTTAAATATGTAAGCATGTATTAATTACACCATCATTTAAACTCACCTATAATGCATAAAATAACATAATACATACAATTTTATTTACAAACTTTCACACATTAAGAACTTTTATTTCTTAAGTTCTTAGAAAACAAAAAAAATATATTTAAATTTCATTTATTTATTAAAAAAAACTATTTTTTTAATTGTGTTTTATGCCCACGTACTGAATATACATGTATACATAATTTTCCAAATTTTTGTTTCTTAAATTTGTTCGCATCTTTTCAAGACAGAGGTTATATTTTTCAATGGTAAAAAGAAACATGTATTCCAATATCAATAACTGTTACAAGATAATAGAGGACAATGCACAGTGGTTTGGACATTTAAATTATCTCAGTTGGCATATACTTATCCTGCATAACTGTTAAAATAATGACTGACCAAAACTTATTAATTTTTCAAATTGTTTTTATTGTTGTGTAAGGTGTGTATTGAACTAAATATTTTTATTCATTATTTTATTAATGTCATACATTTATATATACAAATTTAGATTTTGCTTGAAAGATGATTAATTCATTATTATTACTACTATTATTCACAAACATCAAGTAACTAGGTAGAATATAATTAAGTAAAAATAAACAATGAAGTTAGCCTCAATATTAATACAATTAATAATATTATCAATAGATATTTATTAACATTTATCATAATTTAGGAATACTTTTAAAAAAACTATAATTGCAATCAAAATGAATACTACTAATTGAATTAACTGTGTTTTAATAATTTGAATTAATTAGATAAACAATGATAAATAATATTTATCTTATAGTTGTGAAACTCTTATTATTCTCAATAAATAGTTTAGATCATGAGTGAACTGAATTCATGTGATTTGAATCAATTTAATTAATAAATAATTAATAATATAATTTGATTTAATTATCCAAGTTGTGTGTTCACTTTTTGTTTAAAAGTTTGTATTGTTCTCAATATATTTATTTTTTATATTAGCTATTTTGTTTAATTTTTTAAAATTTGAACTGTAAAATAATATTATTTTTAATTTCATTTTTTAATTTGTATATTAATACTTTATTATGGTAAAAGTTTTAAATTTGAGTTGAATTTGTCAAATTCTATTTAACTATATAATACTTTTTTAAATAATAAACTAGTTAAAGAGTGATCAAACAATTCAATCATTGACTAAGTAACTTTGCCGAATTAATGATATTACAAAATTAATTACTGAAATTTATAATAACTAATTTTATATCTTATATTACAAAAAATAATATATATTATGACTCATATAGAAAACTCATCAATGTTTTTTAATATATAGACTTGTTCCTCTCTGTAATATAAATATTCTTCCTCTCCAAATGTAAGGCACTGTTTTGAATCTTTGTATTCTCTTTTAGTTCCTTTTCTATTTGTTTTTTCTTTCTTATTTCATTAATAATCAATACACTCTTAAGTACTTTAGTTCACAAATAGTCATAAATATCACTTGGCTACTTCTCTTTCTTGCAAGCATTGGAGAGGATGATCAATCTATTACTATTATATCATTCCTTCAAACATCAATTATTCCGGTGAAGATTAATTAACCAGAACTCTAAATAAATTTAGGGTTTCGCAATTCTACATTATAATGAGTGGAATCACAATAAAATAATGAAGATCGATTAGAATTTTCATAATTTCAAAAATATTTTTTAAAAACACTATACTTAAAATCAACACTAATTTTATAGTAAATGTGAATTAATTAGGTGCGTCAAAGAAAACCTGTATTCTGTAAAATAAAAAAGTATATATAAATTTAAAAATATGGAAAAATTTTGTTTATTCGAGACAAACATATCACGAAGTAACAATGAAATGAAATTCCCTTAAGATGTGCAATTAAGAAGGCACAAATAAAGTAAGAAAAGAAAGCAATAGGGTGATGTAATGGAACTAATGGAACTAGGGCCGCAATTTAAAAGTGGAAATTGCGTAGTAGGACTGCTACCGCACATGTCTTTACTCACTTCTTCAGTTTAAAACATCCTCCATAACTAATTATTCGTGTCTTTGGTTGGAGGGAAGAAAACGAAAAATGAGACATAAATTTTAATAAAAAAATTCTGTCTTTTTTAAGAGGTGGAGTTAGAAAGAGAAACAACAGAGAGAAAAAAATAATTGAAAAGTGAAATTCTGTCCATGAAAGGAAAGTAAATGAATTTAATAAGAAATAATAAAAAAAAATTGAAGTGGATTGGAATGAGAGTTTTTTGTTTTTTTTAGAAATTACAATATAAGGAATGTTATTAATACGCTCTTAAGTTATTTTCAAATAATGTGTAAATCGTATTAATGTTAATATTAATAATAATAATAATATAAATAGTATTATTAATAATATTGATAAATATGTTAAAAAATATTCATTATATTAATAATAACATTAATGATGATAGGAATAATAATAATAATAATATAAATAAGAACATTATTAATAATATTAAAAAATAATAATAATAATAATATTAATAATAGTTTAGTGAATACATTAATAATAATACTTATGGACAAATTTTATCTATCTATCTATATACTGAAGTAGGTTTGTAGATAATTAAAACTTATATTTTACTTTAGATTCATATTTTTAGGTAATTAGAATTATTTATATATAATAATAATAATAATAATAATAATAGTAATAATAATAACAACAACAACTTGTACTTTAGATATAAACTTATAAATAATAATTGTGATTAATATTATATTTATATAGAAATCTGTCTGTGTATAATAATTAATAAGTAAATTAAAAATTTTATAAAGAATATATCTTTCAAGATGTTCATATTAGTTAAATAGTTAACATTTCAAACTTGAATATAAAAGTGTAACATCCTAATTTTTGAAATTGATAAAATTAAAAATATATTCCTATGATATTAAATAAAATGCTAAACTTAATTACATATATTTAATCATATAAAATTTTATAATTATTATTAGTAAGTCATCTAACTTTTTAAATTTTAAAATAAAATAATTGATAAATTATACTTTTAAATATTTTTTATTTTTAAGAATTAATTCAACAAAGGACAAAACAGGTATGATTTTCAACCAAACCAATAATTAAAACAAAATAAAAATCATGTTTGTTCAAGAAAAATATAACTGATTATAGTTAATAACATTAATAATTATAGTTAATAACATTAATAATTATAGTTAATAACATTAAGAATTATAATTAATAACATTATCAATTATAATTAATAACATTATTAATTGTAGTTAATAAAATTATTAATTGTAGTTAATAAAATTATTAATTGTGTCTTCTTGCAAAACAGAACCACATATTAGGACATCACTTAAATACAACCTCCTAAACTGTCACTGTTCAACTAATATTATATGTAAATTTTCTATCTTTCTCTACCTCTCTTTCCATTCAAATGAATAGATCCGAACATTAGCAATACTTCAAATTTATCCATTTTATTTTGGCATCTATACTAAATCATGTTTCCAAACACAGCTTAAAAATGTGATTAGGTCACTATGCCTCTGAACACGTCATGTGTGAATCGCCCAAGCCCACAAAGAAACCCATGTGGAAGACAAACAAATCTGCATGGTTCAAATATAATTAAGCCAATGTGCCAGGACCCACTACCGACACTTGCATCCAATTTCCACCCTCCAAAACAAAACCAAAAACACTTTATTTTTTCATCCACCAAAAACCCCTTCAATATTTTCCCTCTCTTATTTTTTAACCTTCTCAATTTTCACGGCTATATAACAACATAGACACACACATGCATCACTCCCTCTCTGTACCGCACCTAAATGTGAGCCATCCCTAATCATTTCTGACCCTTCTTCCCCTTCCCTTTACACTCTCTTTGTCCCTTCACACACTGTGTTGGTAAATTAACAAACTGCAAAAATGCATCTCAAAATGGTGCGATTAGCCTCTGTTAGTGCCCTTCTCTTATCTCTTCTTGCTGTTTCCCTCTTTCACTCTGTTCTTGCAGAAGATCCCTACAGATTCTTCAACTGGAATGTCACTTATGGGGATATTTTTCCTCTGGGTGTTCGCCAAACGGTGTGTCTCAATCTCAACCTTTTCCATTGCATTTTCACACTCTTTTTGTTGTTTTCTTTTTCCATAATGAGTGATATGGATTTGGATCATAGTGGGTAATTGGCAAAATAAAAAAGAACATGTCTTGTGTTTAACAGGGCATCTTAATCAATGGACAATTCCCGGGTCCAGATATTCATTCTGTTACCAACGACAACCTTATCATCAATGTCTTCAATAGTTTGGATGAACCTTTTCTTCTCTCCTGGTAACTCTCCATTTCTTTCTTCCCTCTCTGTTTACCCTTTGTTCAAACATTTATGTTCTGGGTTTCTTTATTAAGATTAAAGAATTTCTTTATTAAGATTAAAAAATGTGGTCTGAGATTCTTTAAAATGTAAAAAAAAATGTTGTTTAGATTGATGTTGTTGTTCTAGTGAGGACTTGTCTGATGCTGGGTCGGTTGCACTTTTATTTAGACACTTTGGCTGTTTGTTGAGTCATCTGAGTTTTGCTGGAAAGTGCAAACACTGAAATCTGGCATGTGCTGCATCGAATGTGTGGAAGAGGTTCCAGATCTAGCTTCTTTCTCTTGGAAATATAATAATCAATGTGCACTAAAAAGAAAATATTTCCGTGTTTAAAAAATGTTAAAAAACATGGCATTATTCTTTGTGAAAACGACAAAGTCATGTGATTACGACACTGTGGTGCAATGTCTCAGTGGGAGAGTAAAGGAGAGAGGACTTGTATTAGTTTATGTTTTTAGTTTTAATAATTTTTTAAGTGTTTAATAATGTTTTATTTGATAAAATATAAAAAAATAGAACATCTTCTTTTACGGATATTCTTAAAACTTTAACCTTTTACTGTAAACACATTTTCTTGTGTAGTAATTCATAGATTTTTCACTGTAAATAAGCATAAGTTTTCTCTCTCTCATTTTTGTCCATTAAAATAATATAACTTCTTTACTTTATTTTTATTTTATTTCCCGTCCAGTGGAAGTGGAATGGAAAACCCTTATCATCATAGCCAAAGTCAAACTTATGATTTCTCTAGAAGAAACCAGGAAATGGGGTCAGACACATTAATCATAAATAAAACTTACAAATTTTATGTCTTTATAAATAATTTTTAATAATAAAAGAAAATATTTTGGAAAATAAAAATGTAAAGGAAAGTTTCTAGAATTTTAATTAATATAGAGTATATTTAAAATAAGGGAACTTTTAGTTTGTGCAAGGAAGAAAATTAAGATTTAACAAATGTTGTTAGGGAGAAAGAAAAATAAAAAATATTGTTATGTAATTTAGAGAATGTATTAATGTGATGGTGCTTTTACCTTTTGTAATTAATAGTGGACAAGCATGACTACAATGTTTCTCAAAAAAGCCATTAATGAGCTGGTCCCATTTAAGTTTTCTTTTTTCTGAGACTTGTTACCTAATGCAATTTTGTTTCCTAAAATCACGAAGGCGCAAATCACGTTTAGTTTTTAATCCTTCACACAATATTCTTGTTTATGCTAGTTTCCATAAGTTATAATAATAACATGATTTTTAATTTAGATTTTATATTTTACTAAAAAAGTATAAATGATTATGTAATGATACAGGAATGGGGTTCAGCAGAGAAGAAACTCATTTGAAGATGGTGTTTTTGGAACAACATGCCCCATTCCACCAGGGAAGAACTTCACTTACATACTTCAAGTGAAGGATCAAATTGGAAGCTTTTACTACTTCCCATCTCTTGCATTTCACAAAGCTGCAGGAGGTTTTGGAGGCATTAGAATCCTCAGCAGACCAAGGATTCCGGTGCCATTTCCTGATCCTGCTGGTGATTACACTGTTCTCATTGGAGATTGGTACAAGTCCAACCACACGGTAACACTTCTTTTTCTTTCTCCATTGTTTGACTTAATCCTCATGACATATAATTAAATAGTATTATCATTTTCATAATTGATACCTGTCTTATAAAATCATATATTCTTTATGTTTTTATTTATTTACTCTTTTATCAGTAACATTGTACTTTTAATTAATTTAAAGAAGCCTGCCCTTATTTGTTTAGTGGAAATAAAATAATATAGAGTACTAACAAAGTCTTTCTACTTCTTTTATTAGAGTAAGGAGTAAGGAATAGAAGGTTATTGTATTTTTCTAGTTTAGACACTCGTGTTATTGTATTTTATTTTTTCTTCACTCTCAAACTTTTCTTTTTTTTACTTGAAACAAGCAAGGAAAAAACAATTTTCCGCACACTTAGCTTAGAAGCAAGGAATTATCCCAAACCTACACAAAGCAAAAGCATCCATCATCCTGTCTTTCTTACTTTTATTTGTCTTTCTTGGAGTGAATGGCAAGGAAAAGTTTAATTATTATTACTAAAATATGATATTATTATTATTTTTTTAAATTTTGTATTTATTTAATAAGTTAATTTAGTTCACAAATTATTTGATTAGATCTAAAAGTAAATTAGTATTTCTTTTGTTAATAGGTCAGTAAAATGTTAACTTATTTATGATAACATTTTTTAAAAATTTTTGTTGTCATAAAAGCTTGAATAGTAATTTTTGAATAACTGTATAATAATTTTAAAGTATATGAGACAGAGCTTGTGAAGAGTCATAAATAGCTGGCATGCATGACTGCAGTGACTTGGTTGGTGGCAACCCCCAGCCCCCCCCCATGCATTGTGTGTCAATAAATATTCATTGATTCATTCTTCAGATTTTGGAAGTAGCAAAGTTGACATTACATTTTTTGGTTTGTGTGCTAAGAGATAACCTTCTTCACTCGGTGACTGCATCGTCCCTAGGAAAATTGACAAGTGTTCATATTCTAAAACCCAATAATTTAAAAGTAGTTGGAGAAATTGAATCAAATTAATCCCATTGTACATATTGCATTATTTTTTTTAATTATTATTAACAAATATTTTATTTTAAAATATACTTTTTAGTTTTATAAATTATATTTTAATTTAATTCAAACATATCAATTAACCTATATAACTAGTTCTCTACTACTCATATCCCATATATATATATATAGAGAGAGAGAGAGAGAGTTTGGCAAGCTAGAGATTGCATGCTCTCATTTTACCACTTGGTGTTAGTATTAAATGAGATTGTAAGTATATATAAGTTTCATGTATATAAACTATTTCCAATAAATAGTTTGTATAGATTAATAGCAAATATCTAGGGAATAATTATTTTCTTATTACTTCTATTTCTAATAGAAATTAAAAAATGTATTAATATGTAAGAAATATTTTATGTCTAATGTTTTTAATTGATAAACTTTGTTATAATAATGTTCCCTCGGGGTACTTTTGTACATAAATAAAATAGCCTTAATTTAAAGACTTTTATTTGTATCAATAAATGTTCTAGTTATTTGGATATTTGTCTGTGTTATCTGTCAAGAATTTGGAAAATTTGGTAACTATAAATTAAATTAAACCAAGCTTGTTTTTTTTTTTTTTTTTTTTTTTTTTCCTAAATTTTTTTATTTTT
>Ga0209700_101187_pt1 | contig 53262 bp, 35 predicted proteins | sample SiratroredBW_FD_187528 | JGI IMG/M metagenome (GOLD analysis project Ga0209700, IMG submission 187528) | Root nodule microbial communities of legume samples collected from California, USA - Siratro red BW (SPAdes) (version 2) | ecosystem: Host-associated > Plants > Roots > Nodule | place: USA...
AATAATAATATTATCAATAATGTTATTACTATTAATGTTAACATTAATATTTTTATTTCTAATATTATTATTATTAATGTTATTTTTATTACCCGTATTAATATTATTAATAATATTAGTATTTTAAATTTTATTAATTTATTATTGTTATTATGAATCTTATTAATATTGCTTTTATCAATCTTATTAATATTATTATTGATATTATTTATATTATTGTTAATAATATTATGTTCATCTTTAATAAAAATGATAATAATAAAATAATAATATTATTATTAATAATAATAAAAATAATATTAATAATAATGTTATTAATAATATTAACAATCATAATCATAAATATAATCATAATAAGAATAATAATAATCATAATATTATCATATAGATTATTTGGCGCAGTGGTAATAATTAATATTTTGTAATGTACTAAGTTTAAGTTTTTTTATAAATTGAATATTTTAAGTTAAATTTTTATTAAAAAATTTATTATGTTAAGTATTTCAAACTTATTTTTTTTAATTAAGTTTATGGTATTTAATTTTGTTATAATATCATCTTGCATTGTTATTAATTAATGTCTTCATATCTAAAAGAAAGAGCCACATAAGTAAGTTTTAAGTTTCTCATATTTTGTCATGAAGTAAATGGATGTGATAATTTGATCTTGCAATTTCAAACATAAAACCACAACCTTAAACAACAATAAATATGAATTCCTAAAATCCTAGTTATCTTTATAAAAAATATATCATTTAATTATAGACTTATCATATGGGATGGAACTTGAGACTACAAAATTAAATAGTTACATGATAATTTTTTGACTGTGTTAATAGACTATTATAGCTTCAATATCTTATAGAAAATTACTAGTGAAATATCAAATATGGAAAAGTTGAATCAAATACCTCTAAAAACAGATATTCAAACTTAATAAAAGAAAACTACCACTACAAACTTCAACAAAGAAAAATTCATTTTATGGATCACAAAGAGAAAACTTGAAAGATGTTACGTTTAATAAAAAAAGGTGTGAACATATTCATTTATAAAATTTTCTTTTAAGACATTATGTTAACGAGTACCTAAGTTAATAGTGTCTTAGAGATAGAACTATAATGAAGTTAAAAAATATTAAATTTCAAGTCTTATAAATTTGAGTATATTTGGAATAAAATTTTTGCTAATTTTTTTATTGAGTATTTAAATTTTTTATTTTAATTAAGCCTCTCTTATTTCATATTTGTCTTTGATTCAATTAAATTTTATTCGTTTCCTCTCGTTTGATCCTGCTATTAAGTAAACTTTGATATTGCAGTTTTAACACAATATTACGAACTTGAATAACAATGAAAAGGAATCTCTAGAATCTCAAATTATGTTTATGAAAAAAATATATGTTTAATCTTAACTAACCATGTAAAGTTACAATGGAGACTACAAAATCAAATGGTTCCATCACCTATTTAATGGTTGTCGAATTAAAAAATATAAAGTTTGTAGAAATTTAATATAAAAAAAATTCTAATAAAAAATTGAAAATACCCAAATTTATAGAAACTTAAAATTTAATTATGTTAAAGTTTTCAAAACAGTAAATGAAGGAATATAGTGTAATTAAGACAAATATAAATAATTATTGATTTAATCTACTGTTATTAACATAAGGTTATAAACAATTAATGATTTCACTTATTTAGTATTTTATTACTATTGTTGATATTTTAAATTAATAAGGATTTTAAAGAAATACTTTTTTTTTTAAATTAGTATTATATTATATTAAAAAGATATGCTGTATTAATATTATATTTTATTAAATTATTATGAACCAAATTTGTGATTTTTTTTAAATAAGGATATCAAATGTCTTTATTTTAAAACAAAGAGGATCAATTTTTTTTACTTTAAAATTAGTTTGGTTTAAATAAATCATAAATTACTAATTAGTCTAACTTGGTTGAGTCATTTGCGTCTATTGGTATACGTTCTTTATGTAAAAAGACATAAATTTGATATTTGATTTCGTTATCATAAATTTGATAAAAATTATAATAACTTAAAAGATTTATTGTAAAATTTAAAAATATTTAAATGATAAACATTATGATGGGCGCAAAATATTATTTAACAACGTCATAGGACAATGATTATAAGATGAATGTCAAAAAAAAAATTAATGTGATATTTTTGTAACTAATGCTAAATCTATGATAACATTTATTTTTGAACTGTAGTTGTATAGTTTTTATATAGTTGTAATAAAAACTTTGTCTTCATATTTTTTTCATATATTTTTTTTTTTCTTTCTTTTCTTCTTCTTAGTCATCCTTATCTTTATTGTCATCCTATTTTATGTTGTTATTGTGGTAAGTATTTGTTATATTTGTAGTGCCATTCATTGCCTTATGATTAATTCTATTTTTGCCAATGTGTTGTAATGTTGTTATCAATATGATCACTGTATTATTAGGTTATTTTGTGATTGCTATCACTTTTTGTTTTGATAATTTTTAAAATTTAGTTTTCATTGTAAAATATGTTATAGTTTGTATAATTTTAAAATATATTTTCATATTAAAATTGTTTTTGTTTGATTATTTTTCTATCTTTATGGTTGGATATCTTTACAATAACACATTAATTTGATTAGGATGTGAACACTAAAATAAAGAAATGTAATATATGAAAAATATAACTGAGCTGATATTGTAAATTTTCTAAAGTTGGATGATTAAAATTATATAACAATAAGAAACCAATATCGGGAAAAAAAAAATTAGAAGGGTGAGAGATATAGTTTTAAAATATTACTACTAATTTAATTGTCAGGAAATGTATTATTTTTTATTTGTAATATTTTTATATAGTAATATCTAAAATTAATCATAAACAGAAATTTTTAAAAAAATTAAATTGGAGATTTTATTTAATTTCTATAAAAGTTAAGCAATAATGTTTTTTGTTTTCTTAAAATTATTATTAATTATTATTATTTTTGGATTTAATAACTAATGAGTGGAATAGATTAGTTTGAATTGTTTTTTATGCTCATAATTTTGCCCTATATTAAAGTATTATGAAAAGTCTTATTTGACCTTTTATTACAAATAAATTTACAATAATGCTGGATTATAACCAAATTAAGGATTAATTAAATTTGGATAAATAATTTGTTCAGTACATTAAATATTAATATATTTTTTTAGTGTAATATGAAAAAATAAAAATCTATAAAAAAATTTAATTTCATTAGTTTTATTTAAAATTTGTTAATGGTTCAGTTAATTGAGAATACTCTCTTCTTTAGTAATTGTCAAGGGTGTTTATTACAAGAAAAAATTAACTTTAATATGTAATAAATCTTAAAAAGGAGTTTTCTAACTATTTTTTTTTTACTTTTTAAATTAAAATTTTTTAATAATTACCTTTAAAGTTAATTATATATTAAGAGTTAAGGGAAGATGGTTTCATCTTTAAAATTATTTTTCCATTTAGCCGTTAATATTTCGACATCAAGTGTCAACACATTGTTATTGTCTGTTTTGTAATTTAAAATTTGATCATAATTTCATTTTTAAAAACAATTCAAAAGGTTAAAAAATAATATATATTTAAATTATCTTTATCTTGTAAAGACTACTATACTTACCAAAATACATATTAATCTTAATTTTTTTAATAAATATATTTAACAATTATTAAAGATCAACCATTATGTAATAAACATAAATTTAATGAAATTTAAATTTTTGTAATAAGTGTTAATTTCTATAATACTAAAAAAATGTATCAATATTTATTATATGGTTTCTATTATGTATTGATCAGAAACAATTTAAGTGAAATGATTATGCTCCACGTGGATAAATTAAGTTATTTCTTAATTAAAATTTAATGTTTTAAGTATCGTGAATCCTTGTGGTTCATTTACTTCATAGTCTCTTCTCTTCCCAATCTTTTTCTCGATTGTTAAACTCAAGATGAATCAAAGTCATGATTCATCATTACTAATGTCATTCTTGTTTATGAGCCTTCTCTATAATTTTTAACGCACCACATTATTATTATCAAATACTGACGTATGTGACTAATCTCAACTACACCAGTGATCGTTAACATCGTTATCATAAACGCAACTCTGAAGGATAAAAAAATAAAAATAAAAATAAAAAAGAGAGTAAACAATCAACGTAAAATTAATTGATGAGAGCAACCCGTATCTCCACATATTGTCGTATTGATAATTTATATTCAATTTAATTCTGTAAATATATATACTTTTTTCTTTCCAAATCTCCTTTGAGTTTGTATTGTAGGACGTTTTGATATGGTACCATTTGTTTACATTACAAGATCAACAATATTACAAGATCAACAATGAAAAACTTAAACTTAATTTAATTTGTCATTTTTGCAGTCCTTGTGATTTTTTAAATTATTTATTGATTTTCTTGAAATTATTATTTAGTTTTTTTCAATTATATATAAGGTACATTATTCATTATGTAAATTTTGTCACGTTTGCCATGTTCTCAAATTTCTCTTACTCATTGGTCCTAGATTTCTTGCGGTCACAGCTCATGCCTTCACATTCATAAGCAAATGCACATTCATCTGTCGTGTCATCATTATAAGGGTTTCTGCACAAAGTGTACAGTTTATTTTTCTATTTGTAGCATAATTCATTAGTGCATTTGCTTTGACATATGCCTTAATCCCCTCACCACATGTTACTGGGTCACTTTTTGTGTTCAACGAATTTAAAATTAAATTTATAATCCATTTTTAATAAATTTAACTTTATGAGATTTGTTTGTGGTTTTCTTATTTGTGTAATACTTTGTGAATATGTAACTAATATTATATTTACAAAATGGAATATAAAATGTTAGTGATCATATAGATTATGATGTGAGAGAGAGAAAAACAGAAATATTTTCTCAATTACTCTCTTTATAATTGTATTTTCATTTAAGAAATATTTTTTTAATAAAATATAGAGATATTAAGATACTTTTATTTCAATAATAATTTTTTTACTACACTCCCTTTCAAGTAAATGAATATCAAGAATTCTTAATTTGCCTACAAGATTTTTGAATTGTTAAAGTGAAGATGTTTGCTAACCCAAGCTCTATAAAGATATGAATTGTGACTACCAACCTTATGTTAAGATTCTCTTTGATAAAGTGTATATCAACTTCAATGTGTTTGATCATATTATATAATAGTCATAATTAACTTATTATCACAATATAATTATATAAGGATGTCAAAAATTATTTTAAGGTCATCTAATACGATCTTTATCCAAATTTCTTCACACACATCTCAAATAAGGGTCCAAAATTTAGCTTATGCATTTGAATAAGATACTTTGTCTTGTTTTTTACTTCTCTTGGTGACCAAACTTTTTCCTAGAAATATACAATACTTAGAGGTAGATTTTTTTTATCAGTGATACACCAGTATATATCTTTAATGTAGAAATGTCCCTTTTTTCTAATAGTATTCCCTTTTATGGGCTTGACTTCAAGTATTGAATAATTGTTCAATTGTTAATATAATTCTCTTGGATCATGCATAAACTGACTAATCACATTAACTGCGTAAACATGTTTGGTGGTGCCGTGTGTGATAAATAAATGAGTTTTCTTACCCATCTTTGATTGAGTTTTTTTTTTCTTTTTTTTCTTTTTTTTTTATAGGAGAGCTCTCTTCACTTTCAATTTTATGATTTTGTTCAATAGAAACTTTTGACTGTCTACATTACATGCTTCTTTGAGGAGATAAAAAAATATATTTTTTTGGGAAAGTGAAAAATCCATTTTTTTGAATAAGCAAACTTCTATTCCAAGAAAATACATAATTTTTGTCTGGGTGTTTCATCTCAAATTGACTTGTTAATTTTTCCTCCTTTAAAATTAATTTATCTGTTTCATAATCTCGTGTAATAATCATGTCATCAACATAGAGTAACAATAATGTAAGTTTACCTAGATTGGATTGTTTTATGGATAAAGTATGATCTTCTTGACTTTGCTTATATACTAAGACAACCATTGTTTTTTTAAAATCTCCCAAACTTTGCTCTTGGAGATTATTTAAGTCCATATAAGGCTTTCTTTAGGAGGCAAACCTTATTCCTTGCAATATGAGCTTCAAATCCAGGTGGAATCTCCATGAAGAAAAACATTCTTGACATTCAACTAATATAAGTCTCATTTAAAATGTACCACTAAATCAAGAACAACTCGATTTGTATTCATCTTTGGTATAGGAGAAAAATTCTTGCATAGTCAATTTCATACATTTAAGTGTATCATGCTTTATACGTATCAATATACCCATCTACCTCAGGTTTTATTATAAATATCCATCTACACCCTACAATCTTTTTGTCTTTTGGTTTGACAACAATCTTCCATGTCGAGTTTCTGTCTAATGTATCATCTTCTCTTTCATTGGCTTGAGTCCAATGTTCACTTCTCATAGCTTCTTGGACTAGGGTAGGAATTTTCTTGTGGTATCAATGACAGAAATGAAGCATCAATGTCTATTAAAGATATTGTTAATGCATACATAATGAGAAATAGTATATTTAACACATGATCTTTTTTCCTTTCTCCATATAATGGGTAAATTCTCATTAATGCTTACCTCTTTAACATTACCTTTAAGTTCCTCACCTCTAAGTTAGACAACTCTTCTTTCTTTCAAGTCAAAGTGGATTGTTTCCTTTGATATTTTTTTTTCAAAGAATTTGTCTTCTTCTTCACTATCACTTGGTTCTATCCCACTTGTGGCGGCTCCATCACTTAATTCTTGGACATCTTGCAAAGAGAAATATGATAATGGTAAGAAGAAAAGATCCTGAATTTCAAGTGCTTTCTCCCTGAAGTGAAGGACTAAAAAAAAATTATTTTGTTTCATGAAAAGTGACATCCATTGTAATAAAGACATGTCGAATTTGAGACTCATAAAATTTCTATGCCTTTTTATTTGAAGAATAACCACCAAACACATATTTAAAAGATCTAAGATCTAATTTATTGTGATTGGTATTATGAGAGTGAAAAAAAAAATAATGCAACCAAAGACTAGATATGGTAAACTTGAAATTAAGAGAAAAGAGTGAACAAAAGACAATAGAAACTCAATAGGAATGATGTCATTTAAGACACGAGTTGGTAACCTATTGATGAGATATGTGGTAATCAACACAACTTCTCCTCAATATGTCTTTGGAACATGCATTTGGAAAGAAGAGCTCTACCTACTTTAAGGAGATGATGATTCTTCCTTTCTACAATCCCAGTTGTTATGGAGTGTTAACACATGTTAGTTCATGGAAATACCTTTAAGGGACAAAATTTGAAGAATTCATGATTTACATATTCAACACCATTATAGAACCTAATTCTTTTAATTTTATTCCTAAATTAATTCTTGACAAGATGGAAAAATAACAAAGATTTGAAATAAATCAAACTTACTTTTTATGGTATATCTCCATATAATATGAGGTACAATAATCAATAAAAGTAACAAACTATTTTATACCACAACTAGATTCTAAAATAGGAACCCAAACATCAGAGTGAGTTAATTCAAAAGGAAATGCTTTTATTGCTACCAGGATACAATGTATGGTGGTTCTTTGATAGTTGATAGATATCACAATTGAAAAGGACTAAATGAAGGTTGTCTAAGTCTTTTATGATGAAGCTATATCTAGGAATTTTTCCATGTTTCTGTTTTTGTGCTTTGACTTATGACTTCCTTTCTTTTGTATGTTTCCTTGAACTCTAACACATACAAGCTACTATATTCCATGGTAATTAAAATTGTCTTCCTCGTGGCAAGGTCCTTAAAGACACAATGAGAGGAGAAAAATGTTATTGAACAAGTTAAGTTTTTTGTAAGTTTTCTGTATAAAAAAAATACTATTGGCCAATTGTGAGATATATAATACATCCTTTAATTCAATAGAAGATTCTAACATTGTATTTCCAAATCCACATACTGGTACATTATCACCATTTTGCAATTGTGATGAGTTATTCTTTATTCATTTTAACATATAAATTAGAAAACATAGGAAATAGAGTCATGTGATTAGTTGCTCCTGAATCAAGAATCTATACATCACGAGATACATGTTGAATGAACTCTTGCCTTTCACATACAAGGTACACGATCCAAGTATTTGCTTATGGATTTAATCATTATTCTCAGACAATCAAATTCCTCCTTATATACTTTCATATTAAGGTCTAATTGAGGAGGAGCACTGGGTTGGTCTGTTTCTTAATGTTTTGAGATAATATTGCTTACTCATTTTTATGAAGCTCTTTTATTGCTTCCTATGCATTCTAATAATTTATCTCTCTCATGGAGTTTGAAGCAAATTTCTTGAGCATGCCCAAATCTTTTACTATAAGAACAATATGCTCCACAATTACCTTTTGCAACAGGCTTTCATCTAGTGCTTGATCCCTTGGCAACCAACTTTTCTATTGTCATGGCAAAGCTTGTGATGGAGGTTCCTCTGTTAAGCATGACAAACCCTTGAGCCTTTTCTCCCCTAATAATAAAGAACACTTTTAATAGAGAAGACTAAAATTTATACTTTGATTGAGACATATTCATGGTTCATACCATGTTGAAATTTAAAGATTATTTCTCTTTCAATAGCTTCAACATGTGTGGTAGCATATGCTTTAGACATCTTCAAATTTTGGTATTGATCTAATTCAGTCCACAACCCATTCAACAATTTTGATATTAAATACCTCGATTTCAATGTCATAATAGACAACAAACTCCTTTTTGAAAGAGAATATCTTATTTAGGTCATCCCAAATTTCTTTAGCAGAAGATTAAAATATAATTTTAACTTATCTTGAGGATCATGGAATGCCACATCCAGATGATGATCAATGAATTGTCATTATCCCAACTCTCAAAATTAGGATCATTCAACCCTAGTCCTTCACCATCAATGTGGTTTAATCTTGATCACTGTTTTTAGAATCCTCTGAATGTACTAACTCCATTGCAAATAATTTCAACCATCAAATTGATAGGGACCTACCACATTTTGAAGATCATTAGGACAAATAGAAATAAACTTTTCCTCAACCATTGAGAAAAAAAAAACACAAACTTGCATCCTAATCTACTAGAAGGTCTGCACAACAATGACGACCAAGCTAGAGGCCCCAAGATAGGGAGCCTGGATGCCAATTTGGAAAAGAAAGACAGAAAAAATATTTTATTGATTACTCTCTTGATAGTTACATTGCCAACTCCTCTATTTATAACAATCACATTCTCTTAAAAAAAATGAAATAAAAATCATTTGAAAAGAATGAGTAAATTTAGGGATATTTTTCCAAATAACTATAAAGATATTAGGATATTTTTTTCCCAAGAATCTCCTATTTACAACATTAATAACAATAGATGTAGCAAGAAACCTAGGATAACTACATCTAAAGTTTGGTCTAATTTTACTAGGGTGAGTGTAAAATTTACGAGGAAAAAGATGCATGCAATCAGTATAAACAAGAGTATGTTGTTTATGGTTCAAATATAGAGACTTAAAAAATGTTGATTAATTGTAAAGTGTGAAGAAATTGTTGGCTATAAATAAATAAACAATATCCTATAAACACACTTTTGAAAATTAAATAAATTTCACTTATGTAAGACAACTTTGAGAGTCTCGTGTTTACTCTTACTTTGATTCTTATCATGAAACGTTTTTTCAAGTGGCAAATTCTCTTTGCACTTATCCTTTGAGATTTTCTTTCAAATGTAGTGCATTCTTCATACTCTTTCCTTAGTCCATTCTTTATTTTATTTTACAACTTGTTATTGCTTTTTCTTGGATTTTGGTTAGTTACGAATTTAAAACCCCTTGGGACATGCTGCCAAAAAATTATTTTCGCTTTTTATGGAGTTTTTTTTCTCTAATACTTCTTGAGTTGATCAAGATCTCGTCATCCTATTTACATAAATTGTCCATCAAATATGAAATAAAAAGAGTTAAGAAAAATATGAGTTTTTGAAGTTGATTTATGTGATCACCAATATGATTTTGGACACATTATATCCAACATCTAACCACTACTTATACAAGTTTAGAAGATTGAATGTATTTTGGGTGAATTTATTAAAAGTGGTGACTTGTTGATTAAAAAGATGACTTTAAAAATTATTGAAAAAAAATCATGTTGGAACTATTCTTGGCTCACACAAATGAATTTTGAAGTGATTCAATTTTGCTATGATAAGATTGATATTTATACTTCTGAATAGAAGATCCCTGCTTTAAGAAAAAGATGTATGATTTGTTTGAAGAAGTTGTAAAAGTAATTTCAAATGTGTAAATTTTTAACTTCTCAAAATTTTTCTCTAACACAAGTTTCTTACCCGAATAATGAACAAGTGATGAATGTATTTGATGTAAGTATAACATAATATATTGTATGAATATGCTGATTATTTGAGTCAACACGCTGATAACAATAAAAAGTTTGAATTTAATCTATATTTGGAGGAAGCGAATATCAATTCGAAGGTTTTTGACAAGATGATCATGTTGGCATATTAGAGATTGGATCGAGACTGTTATCCAACTATTTCTAAAATGGTTTCTGAGAGTTATCTACCTTATCATAACTAACTATTATTCCTCTATTATTTTCGTTAATGTTGAACTACACATTTTAACTCAAAATTAGTTCCATTAGTTTGAAGAGTCAAATTATTTTATTTAATTTATCATTCTAATTTTTTTATTAATTTTTATCTCACTTAAAAGTTCATTGCTATTTATCAATAATGTTTTTAAATTTTCATTACAAAGAAAGTAAATACTGAAAACGTCCAGATTTCAATATTCTGGACAAAAAAATGTTGGAGTTTTTTCTTCTTCTATTTTTAATATTTTATAGTGTTGAAGAAAAATCTTAATACTTCTATTTTTAAGAATTTTATTTTGAGATTATTAAAAAGTTTAAGAATTACTAAGAAAATATTATTTAATTCTATTTGAATAGTTTTATAAAGAATATTTTTTTTAAAAAATTAGTTATAAATAGATCAACCTGTTTGATTAACCAATTATTAATAGTTAATTCAGGTTAATACTTTTATGACTTAGAATAAGTAAATAAGATTAAGTTGTTCCGTTTTATTAAATATATCAATATGAGTTAGACGTAATGAATCAATTATGTTTTACAGTTCCACTAATATATATATATATATATATATATATATATATATATATATATATATATATATATATAAGGTTTCAATTACACATTTAAAAAAACTTTAGTCAACAGTTTTGTGATATTATTCCATTCCATGTTTAGGTAAAATAATGTTTACACTAAATGTCACCGTAATTTTCAACATACAACTTTAATTTGAATCATAAAAACAATACGAAATACATATATTAAATTGCATTAGGTTTGCTCCTCTAAAATTACATAATCATTGTACGAAGCTATCACCACTTAGTATAAAAGTTAAACAATGGTTCTTATTTTTAAAATTAGATAAAACCATATTATTTTCCCTAATAGACATTAAAATGGCAGGTAGAAGTTTAGAAGAAAGCAATTTATCCAAGATTGATGCTCCGGACGGTCAACAACCATAATTTTTGAGCTATAATTACTTTCAGAAGCAGTAGCAGGGTAGTATAAAGCAGCTTCAACCAACAATGGATCTCTCTGCTTCAAGCTCTGAATGGTCAACGATCATAAATTTTGGGCTATAATTGCTTTCAGAGGTAGCAGTCAAATTAACTGTAACGTAACGCAAGGTTCTGCCGTGTTATGAAACCTTCAATTAAAGACTTTCATACATCTAATTGGCAACACCAGTTTTTTTGGAGGCACGTAGATTTAAAGCTGTATCATGTCTAAAATTTCAAACTATAATTGCTTAGGTGATTCAAAATAACTGGCTTTTGTGTATTTCGCATTTGGCACCGGTCTTAAGCAGCAGGTACTTCCACAAAAATTTGAATTTTCGGTTTTATACCAATCACAAATTAGAGTTCTAGCAGAAGCAGGTGAACAAAATGAGCCAACAAGCCCTTTCGTTTCACGTTTTACGTTTTCGTTGTTTTTTCTTTCCTTCTCAGGCCACTACCACAAATTATGGAAATTTGGTAAGGGATTGTGCAAGATACTTCACTACTAAGGATATTGTTTGGATGATCTGTATAAACTATTCAGACCATTTAAAATAATACACTTTTTAATTTTTAAAAATTGAAAATAATAAGGTACTCTTTTTCAAAACGTATACAAATTAATATCTTCTTATTCTATTGGCGTTTTTATTCTAGTTAACAATTTTATCACTGTGAAAATATCATAATATAAAATGAAAATGCTAAAGCACATTTTTTTAGATATGACAAATAATATAAAACACACCATATATCAAAAGTTATCCTCAAATCTAATGGCTAGATTGCTTTTTTAATCTGTATAGTCTTACACATGGGTGATTTTAATCTTGTAACTTTAATGATTAAGTCCTTACCCTTTTCAAATCAACGAAATCTAATTCAACAACTAATAGTTTGTCCATTATTAATTTTTAAATTGACATACTGTATTTTGTGACATTATTTTCGAATGGCATAGCATGCCACACAATGGACAAATGAAAACGTTGCAACATCACAAAATGCCATTATCATTTCATATGTCGTTGTCACATCACATAATGTCGTTTATACCTCATACCATAGATTCAATGTTATAATCTGTTTGACCAAAATAAATCATTTACTTAGTATGGGACAAAGAATACATTTATACCTTGAATAAAACAACTTGCCATTTACTATCAGCCTTTAATTATTTAATACATTTATCATCAAAGTGAAGATAAAAAAAAATAAAGGTAAAGAAAATTAATCAATGAAATATGATAAGAAATCGATCAACAACTCTAATAAAAATTTAAATATGTCTTAATTAATATGAAAAGAAATGCATCAAATGACTAGTGGATTTAACATCAGCACAATTCTAAATAAAAAATTTACTTGCACACACGTTAGAAAAACCGTAGTTTTTACTGTTAGGTGATTACCAAGTCCACGAAAGAAAAGCCTTTCATCGCAAAGTAAATGCTTAAGATGAAATTTCTAAAGTCAATATGAGTAGTAAACTGATCTTTGCGTCGATATTTCTTCATGTCAATATTATTTTATGACTGCGAAATGTACATGCACATTTTCCCCTTAAATTCCATTTTTCTTATTCCATTTGAATGGGAAATAGAGGACTAAAGAAAGCGAAACTAACCTGAAACAGAAGGCATCGTTCAATTTTTTGAGATGAAAAAGATGCCAAAACATGTACAAGGAAAGGGAGATTGCACTTTCTTTAATACACTAAAAATATGCAATATTCTACAACGCTACATTACAAATTCGCCGTTATGATACTGTTTGGGCCCGTGATATTTGTCTTGAGAGACAGAAGACAAGATTTAATCTGGCTAATCAAATGTAAGATATCATGCTTCCAGGACCAAGATGGTTCATTCAGAGCACGTACGGAATTGAGACAGACAAGCAAGGTTCCACCTTCATGTAAAAGAACCTGCATGCATGTAAAGGATAAATAAGAGACATGATTATAGAGCAACCAAGGAAAACAAGTTTAAAAGAAGAACATCATGCAATTAAGGTAGTGGGATCATTCAAAAGCTAATCTGAGAGATGTATAATAATTCAGAGTAGTTATGCCTATGTTTGTCTTACCGTTTGAAAACTCCAAAACTATTTTAGATCAAAAGATACAATTGAGATACTTGTCTCACTGGACAACCAACATACATTCCCTGGCTGGGAACGGCAATCTAAACAATCACTACAACAAATAAGTTAAGCCAAGTATACTTTAATTATAGAGGTAGCACCTATTAAATTCCATTTACTCTTTTTTTACGCCAAGGGTGGGGAGTTGCCTCAACGAAGTGATATTGGTATAGCCACAGCCAGTGACAATCTTTACTAAAATGATAGTGAGTTCAGAGATTTGTTATCACAACCAGACAAAAATATGCTTGTTCAAGTCATTCGCAACATTAGGATATAGTGCCACCAAAGGCATACAAACGTATTTAAATTGAATTTTCATACCGTTAACCACAATGGCAGAAATCCCAAAACTGATGGAAGGGAAGCCATAACTATGGACGTCAATGCCAAAGCCACATTTTGTTTAATCTGCATGTACATTCAGATATAAGTCAACAGCATCCAAGAGCTGACGAAATAATGTATTGTAACTACTTCTATTAAACTACCAGTGAAGTTGTCTGGCGAGACTTGGCAATACAAAATGGCACTGCAGAAATGTTTTCTCTAAGCAACAATACATCTGCAACAGCTATGGCTGTTGCACTAGCGCGGTGAGCAAGAACTATCCCAACAGTTGCCGCAGCTAGTGCTGGAGCATCATTGATGCCTTCACCCACCATAATTAGGCCTCCCCCTGTCAGAGGTATAAACAAAATGGCTTAATAGAACACACATTAACATATGTGTGAAAGACATCCATGCGATTCAGTCAAAATATTATGTAGGAACCTAGTTAAGAAAATACTCTCATCATAGAAAAATGACGAGTCTCATGACTGATCAACAAAGGTACCAACAAAACAAGACTTGAAAGTGAAGCATGTAAAGGTAATATTTTACGCTTCAGTTCTGCACAATTTACTTAAAGCTACAAGCGGGGACCAAAAAAACTTATCGGAAACGAACCATTAGTGTGCAAGTACCAAAAATATTAATAAACATAAGTATGCATTACAGAAGACAATCCATAAAAAGATACTTTTATCAAGGAAAATACCCATATCTCTTGAGGTATCCTTCACATGACTCAGCTTATCTTCAGGCTTCAGGTTGCAATGAAACTCATTGATGCCCACAGCACTTGCAACTCTCCTTGCACTAGACTCATGATCTCCGGTTAACATCATCACACGAAACTTTGCTTCATCTTGCAATTCTTGAATAACGTTAAAAACCCCAGGACGAGGCCTATCCTCTAGATGAATCAATGTTACCTGCATCAAGAGATCAGTCAGTTAGGTTCCGGTGGAGACTGTTGAGAGTGAGAGGGTAGCATATCAAATGGGAAAGGCTTAATGTGTTTTACTTAATGGAGGGGGTGTAAACAGGCCAGAGAAGTTCAAAGATTTGGGTATGCTGTCAGCTTCTCCAGCTGGACAGATCTATGAAAAAGCTTAAAGCATCATCCCTTCTTTCCCAGAAAAAATTCAAAAAAAGATGAGTAGATTACACTGTAGCACCTTCTGATTAACTGAAAGGGCAGCATGAACATATTCACTTCCATAAGAAGATGTATTAACCGCTTCCTTGATCTTTTCTGACTCATCTTCAGATTGACAAAAAGAAGTGATGAAATCTATAGACCCAAGTGATGCTTTTAATAGTTTGGCACCTCCACTTCCTGACTATAATAAAAAAAAAATTGAGTCATTTTACTTGTCATTTCACAAATAAAATATATAAGAAAAGCATTCCAATTATTCTATTTGTCGATGTTAGTAATGAATAGTCGTCCAAGGGACCAATTTTTTCTCAAGACATTTACATTTTTCATAAAATGGGAATTAGAATCAATTCCTCGTTTTCTACTTTCATCCATTTTGGGTGGAAAGAAATGTTTGTATTGAGCTATAAAGTTTATTATGTAAGCTACAGGAAGTTCTATCTTTTTATGAGTATGAGTTAATATATCTCTAATGCACCAACATTAAGATTTTGTTTCAATAAGCTTTTCCATAAAACTTACAAGCAAATAAAAACAAGTGAACTAAGTTTCCCTCGTAAGCTAAAATTATAGCTTCCATACATTTAAAATCAACCTTTTGATAAATTAAAATGAAAAAAACTTCTGAAATTAGTTTGATATACAAGCTAATTTTAGCATATGGGAAAATTCATTTCATTTTTTTGTATTTTCTTCTAGTATAACTGTTTATGAAATAGCTTTAATAAATTGGACTGAAATTTTAATCATTACCTAAGCTACTGGATTCTGTGGCATTGGAAATAATATTCCATATGGAATTTCTTATTGTTTTTGCAGTCAAATTACCAATTACCGCTTACATGGTTACTAGACACTCGTAAAGAGGCATATTACAACTCTTGTATGGTTTTAGCCGAAATCTTACATAAAATGGAGCAGACTGGTTGGTTCAAATAAATATTGAATTATTGTCTTGCACTCATTTTATATTTTCCCCCTAGTTAATGCTAACTGGTCAGTTAATGGTTTATTCTCCCTGGTAACTCATGGGTTTGTTAATTACAGAAATTAGTTCTATATAGCATTGATTTCAAACCTGCGTATAAAAGAAAATGCCTTGATTTCAAACCCAAACTTAAAGTGGATAGCAACTTTGGGATCCATGGAAGTACCCAGGCAGGGTTTCTCAAGTGCTTGAGTGCTTATTAGGTATCAAAGCTAGTTGTCAATGTTTCGAACAATGTTACTTACAGAGATTCTAAATGCTAAAGGATTCCTAACCAATCAGAAAGTTTAGCGAAATATCATCGAAAGAAGTGTTGTAGGGTGTGAGTAACTGATACTCAACTCTTAGGAATGATGCTGTCATAGGGACTTCGATATTATGGGGTGTCTACATCCCACCTCGAGTAGTATGGGATGTTTAGTGGATTATCTTTGATTTTTATTCTCCCTCCACAGCTTTTAAGGATGAATTCCATGAGTCATTGGGTGCCTATTAGATAAATCATATGCTAATATCTAAACTCATTGTTTGCATCCATGTTATCACCAATAAAGATGCAATAATAGAAAGCAAGCCTCCGGTTATTAGGAGAGCCTACCTAATCTAACGTTAGAATATCCCTTATAAGTAATAAATACAACCTTGGCCTTCATATAAGAGACCTTCCTTGGAGCCCCCTTAATATACTTTAGAATGTGGATTATTGCATCCAAATATCCTAAAGGAAGACTTGTGAGATAATTCAGTTTCTGAATCAACCTTTCCTATATCTTTGGGTTAAAGATAGACTCTCGTTAACTAAGCAAAAGTTCGGTGTGCAACTCATTGGAGTTCCAACATGTTGAGTCCTCATTAAGTTTGTTTTATCTAAAATATCCATTGCATACTTCCTTCAAGAAATCACATTACCATTCTTGGATTATACTACTTCACAAGGCATTCGATTCAACCTAAGATAAAAATATTTATCTGTAAGGGGTGACAAAATCATGCTTGATTGGAGTGAAGCCATGGTGATGAATACCTATAATAACAATGTCATCAACGTGTATAATGAAGTAAATGCATCCTATAGAAAGGTGGCAATTTAAAATTTGGCAGTTTACTTCACCTTGAGTCAAATCAAATTATTAAACACCAGTGCTAACTCTATAAATCCATACCCTAAAGATTGTTCAAGAACATATAAGAACTTGTAGCGACTGCCAAAAAGTTTTGAAGACCATAATTACCCTATTTACTTTACTCTGTATGTAATTTCCAGCAGTCTTAATTTATAAGCACTATGTTTTTACTTAAATTTATTATATATCAAATAATCAAATATGTGGGCATGTCGTGAGCTGTGTGCTAAAATACCCAAACCCACACTAATTTTAGCAATTCATCTCTCCATTGTGCATAATTTTGTAGGTAATAAACAAGATTGAATCCAATTGTGATCTTCTGCACCTCCTCCAAAGCTAAACTTATGCCCTACCCTCTCTAACTAGCTAGCTAACTACCAGACTAACTGGAATGGCAACAAGTGCGGGTAGTAGCTAGTCCGTACCAGCTCCGCATGTAGAAAACCCACTCAAGCATTCCCAAGAACCTCTGGGTACGCTCTTTGACAAATATCCACGAGTTTAAAAAATACTTGCAGATATTTATGGGCATTCAATTCAAAGAAATTAAAAAAATACTATTTTTTAGTAACAAAAAATAAAACATATGTCCAAAAAACATAAATTTAAATACAAATTAGTCTATAAAATTCCAATAAAATAAATTGAAAGAAAAATTTCAGTAAAATATAAAATAAACTAACAAGTAAACTACATCAAATAAATAAAAATTAGAAAATTTTCAATTTATATTTTCTTTTTCATTAACTTCACATTGACCACCTTTAATTTTGAAATACCATAAAAGAGAAAATAAGTTTGTTAAAACTATCCTAATAATACATTTCTAATTGAAAAGATTAAGTTAGTACCTCAGTGTAAGAGTATTTCTATTATTTTACGGGTAGTGGGTACCCAATAGTGCGGGTACTTGTTTAGAAAACCCACTAAATACCCATTACAGGTTTATCCACAGATGCGGCTATTTTTCCCATCCCTACTCACCAATTGTTCTAACTAATTATAACTATTCATATACTATATAACCAACTTGTAACTAACTGTTGATATTTGGAAATCACTAAATGGGTCCCATTATAATATAAACAAAGCACTTGCTCTAGCATCCATAATATACATATATATATATATATATATATATATATATATAACAATATATAATAGGGTATTTTATTTAATGTACACATTTTATTTTCCTGGTTTATCCTTCAATAAATATTAATATTACAAATATTTATCTTCCAAATGCTCTAAGAAACTGTCACATCCACAAAACTGCCTTAAAAGTAACATCCTCTCATCCCACAAATATTCAGTATTGTTGTCCACATTTTTAACTAATCTTAGCTAATAACTTTTTTAAACGTAACCACACACTACAAGACTTCACTCCTCTGCCTTTTGTTCAACCTTTCACCTGTCGTTTACTATTTTAACTTTTCATTTTTCATTCATGTAAGGACACCAGAATTTTTTTTTTTGTCTATGGCATCTTGTGCTTTTATCTCCTTCCTCTCAATCCAAACCCTTTCCAATTTTTGTTGTCTGTTATACATAAAACTAACATTAACATAAACACTAAATTTTTAACTCACTAAAATAAAATAGGATAGCATGATCAAAATGCAGACGCGCAGGCAAGCAACACCTATGTTTCCGCTAATATATATAAAAAAATCAATGCAAAATAATGAAACAAGAATGAAGTCTCTATGACAAATGTATGCAATATGAGCTTGAGATACTAACAATACATGGTCATGTCATGCATAATAAATATCTAAGTAGCAGTTTAATAACACCATACATAGCAGGTTAAGCAACACATATAATAACAACATACCTCAATGCTGTTAACAGTAGCAGTAAGGCCTCTACCAGGAAAGTATTCAAAACTTTCAACGGAAATAGATGGGAGGTCTTTGCCTTCACTATGGTCAACCACAGCTCTGCAATTCATTTTACAGAAAAAGAAATGCACAAGGATTAAAAAGAGATAATCAGTTTAATATCACGCTTCATTGTTACATTTAAGATGGCATTCAAAGAATTGAATTGTTTTGTGGAGAATCTCATTGAAAGGGATTAGCATTCAATAAGTTAGTAATAGATATACGAATCCCTAGCTATTGTAGGTTAGAAGTAATTTACTCGTATTTTCCTTTTTTTCACTTCCTATAGTTAAGGTAAACTTCAGCCTACATTACATAAATTATGCATTCTTAAAAAAGTAGCGAAGAGGATTTCTTTCTAAAGCCTCTTTGCTCAAAATATTAGATTCAACAAGAGTCAAAGCTAATGATTCCAATCAAGAAACCTCGTCTGTCAATCTACAAGGTACAAACAAACCATACAGGTTTATCACTGCAGAGATCGCATAGATCCCCAAGTTATTCCACTCGCTCACTTCTTGCTCCAACGCCTACACTTACTGAAGATCCATCTCCAGTGATGATATTCCCATTATCATTAGAAAAGATATTCGTTCTACTTATAACCCTAATCCTATTTAAAATTTTCGTAGTCATCATAGCTTGTCTATGTGGCATCTTGTGCTTTTAGCTCCTTCCTGTCTAGTCCCTAGTCCTAAAAGTCCAAAGAGCTCTTTTACATCACAGATGGGTGTTAGGCCATGGTGAACTAGATGACTATTCCTCGTGCTAATGGCACATAGGGTGGTACCTCTTCCTCTTGGTAAAACTCTTGTTGCTTGCCATTGGATTTACATTGTTAAAGTCGATCATATTGATCAGGTTGATCGGCTTAAGGCATGTCATGTTAAGGATACACGCAAGTTAATGGCCAACAATAAGGCTATACAAATATTTTCTTTCCTACTGCCAAGATGTCCTTTGATGTCTCTTCTTTCCCATCGTTGTAATCTGCCATTGACCCATGTTTTAGTTTGATATCAAGAATGCATTTCTTCATGATGAACTTCAAAAGGACATCTACATGAAGCATCCAACTAGCTTTGTTGCTCAAGGAAAATTTACTATTGTTTCTAAATTTCATGCTTTTTTATGGTTGCCTCATGCTTTGGTTTGAAGATTAGCTATGTTAAAAAATTTGGCATGTCTTGTTCTGATTCTAGTCCTGCAATCTTTGATATACATAACATCTCTATCTAGAAATTTATGTTGGTGCTATTATCATAACAAGACATGATCAGAATTGTTCTGAAAAATTGAACAAACATTTGGTCCATCAACTTTAGACCAAGAGCTTACTTCAATACTTTTTGGAAATTGAATTGGTCCAATATTGAAGTGTTGTTTCTCAAAGAAAGAGCGAATTGAAGAAACTTGCATGTCAAACTACGAACAGTCTTGTTAATCATCTAAAAGTTCAAAAGCCACTATTATACAGCATATAGCATTGCGGGGAAATAGCAAAAGCCACATAGTGGTTGAGAGGGGTAAAAAATAAAAGAAGTAATTGTTACGAAATTAGAGGTGTTGCTGGAAAATGGTGGAGTGGAGTAGCTTTTGTTTTGAGTTTTGAGAGCGAGGATTGTGTTGATTGCTAAAAGGTTGGGCGGGCATGGAACAAAAGAACAGTGTTGAAAATTTTTAAGTGATTCTCTATCACCGTAGTCCTACAATTCTCTTTATAGTACACAATCAAGTATTATCACTTATTTCTCACGAATTGAGAATTTTGAATGTGCTATAAACATTGATTGGGACCATAGACATGTGGTAATCCAAAACCACTTAATAATTTTCACTAGTGTAGGGCCAATTAAACTAAGGAAACCCAAGTAAAAAACAATAGAATAAAATAAATAAACAGGAGAAATAAACACATGGAAAACATTTACTCCTGAGTTATTTTTAAATGGTCATGTGCGATTTTAAGTGTTTACCAATTCAAACATGATAGACAGTGGAGACCCACAAAGCCCAATTCCATCTATTTGATTTTGTCTCCTTAGACCGGAGACCTACAATGTCATTTTGATTCATCAATATAGATGCCCACCTGATCCGTGATGGCCTCTGCCTTTGCGACCTTGCCACCTATTTTATGCCCAATCTACGGCACAAGACCTATGATATGCAATGCGGTCACAATGGCATTTCTTGTGGCTCCACAACGGGATGTCATTACAGTTGCGTTACGACTAAAACCCACCAAAATATTGCACCACAATAACCAATATTTAAACTTTATTTTGGTTAGGGGAAGTCTTTGACTAATTTGGGAAGATATCATAGGCTAGTTGGTAGGCTAAGTTACACTACTATAACAATTCCAGATATTTCTTGTGTTGTTTCAGCGGAATTTCTTCAATCTCTCTAAGATAGTCATTAGGATGCAACTACTCATACAACTATTCAAATGATCTCTTGGTCAAGGTTCATTTTATGAACATAAATGTCCGATCAACTACTCAGATACTGATCAGAATAGATATTCATCATCTACCCCAACATAATGTGTTCATGTAGGACGTAATAATGTATATTGGAAAAGTAAGAAGCAAGAGATTGTAGCTAGATCTAGTGTTAATGTTAAGTATCAGGCTATGGCCTTGGTCACCTATGAACTTATTTGGATCAAGCAATTTATTCATGAATTAAAATTTGTAGAGGTCCCTCAAATGAAGTTTTGTGATAATCAGATTGTTCTTTGTATTACTTCCAATCTGATTGTAATCCAAGTACTACGGATCTCAAGCAGTAATATGGAGAACCCTATTAAGGTGTATATCCAATGGCCCAAATACCCAGGATCTTAATTCTCACCTTAGATAAGAAGCAGAATGGGAAGGAGGAGTTAGCTACAGGAGAGAAAAGATAGTGGAATCTATTATAGAGGAAAATAAAGGAATATTGGAGATAGGGTTTTATTTGAATTGTAATTGGAGCTCAAAGGGTTTCTTTGGTTGGGAGCTTAGTCCTATTCTTTTTCTTTTGCCTTTTACTTCATAATATACTGAATTTGATAGAAATTTTCTATCATAATCCAATTTTTCACGAGGAGCAAACATATTGAGGTAGATTGTCATTTATTACAGAAAAAGTTTTTTTTGCTTGTAATGTACACTAGTTCTATTGAACAACTAGCTAATATTTTCACTAAGTCTATTAGGGCCTGCTGAATAACGTTTATGTGTAACAAGCTTGAGGCATATAATCTATATGCTCCAGCTTGAGAGGGAGTGTTAGTGTACTGTAGTGGTATTTGGGCCATAAACCCATTAGTTTACGTTTCATATAATATATTCCAATTCTATTTTCATTAGACGAATAGAATTCAATTCCTAGAGAACTCACAAGAACAATTGTAGCTGGTAAAAGGAGAGTTTATAATTTAAATAAAAATAAATAAAGTACATTCAAAATGTTACCTTCCAATAGGGTGTGTAGTACCCTTTTCCATAGCTGCAGCAACCGCAAGAGCTTCTTTTTCACAGGTGGGAATGCAACAGGAAGAAAAATTTGATTCATTGTTTCTAACATGATGACCATAAATGGGCTCGATTGCCTTGAATACAAGTCCACCAGTTGTCAAAGTCCCTGTCTTGTCAAATGCAATAGTACGACAAGAAGCTAGAGCATCGAGAACATGCCCACCTTTGAGTAATATCCCCTGCAAATTGAGTTAACTGTCACACCCACCATAAAAAAAGCATCCCCATCCTCAAAATTCTCGAAAAAATTGATCAACTTTCTACTTCACTCAAACCAACAAACATACCATCTAAAGGGCTTGAATTGTGTAATGAAATTCTTCCATTCAATTCACCTTATTATTGACAGACCTCATCGAGAGTCTTTAGTCAAGCAGTAAAAGTTAGTTTCATGATCTTTAAGACTACTTTTTTCCTTATTATAGAACAAATCAAACTAGTTCGTGGCTTAGTTTTTCTTCAATCACAATTCACAAGTCGGATCAAGTTTAAAGTTCATATTTGGTGCTTACATGATTACTTAGAATAATGTGGCTGTGGAGATTGGCACTAGAAAAAAAGAACACTCTGCTCCATGTACAATAATTGACTTACAAAGGCTTAGAAGCTAGTTCTTTGCATGACAATTAATGAAAGCTCTTTCATCTTTCTCAAAATGGGTAAATAGAAATTTAGATGCTAATATCAGCCTAGATGATTAAGATTTCACAACAGCAGTCACAAGGTCTTAAAGTTTGGCTTAGGATATAAGTCAATCCCATAAAAATTGACATGTACGATAAGGATTGATTAAGCTTTACATGGATTACAATGGTCATATCAAATCTTTTGTTAATGTCGAACTAAACAACCCCCACCCTCAAACCTAGCACAGTAGAAGTGTTCCTAAAGCAAGTCAATGGTGACGACAATTAAGCTGAGTTTCCAACATGACGACAAGGCTATGGGCTAGAGCTAATGCAAGAGACTCAACAATAGATCTAGGATAAACTCTAATACTATCTTGTAAAGTGAGGAAGTCTAAGTGTTATATGTTTATCTGTAGGTGTTGTAGGTTTCAACACACCCCACCAACACAACAATTATGGCAAGCTGGTGGTAACTACAATTAAAGTGCTTTTCCAACACAACCTGTCATGCTCAAGGATATGTGCACGAAATGTGGCAAAGCAGGTAACCCAGCAATGGACTAACTCCTGATAACATCTTTGACTTTTGACTTAGGGCCCAAGCTCAAGGATCCCACTAACTTAGGAAATTATAAATATTTAGTATAAGATTTTAAAAAAACTGCAGGATTATAAGTCTTCAAAATATATTGATGAATACAAAAATGAAAAACATGAAATCATAATGACATGCAAATACTTCAGAATCGAAGAGCAATTTCATAAAGGGGTGTAAGTGGCCTGACTTGGGTTGAGTTTGGTCTAATGCTAGACTCAATCCAATGAAACATAGTCGGGTTGGGTTGGGTCTTTTGTTTTCTGTTTTTTGTTAAGCAACACAAACCAAAGCAACTTGAACTTCATCAAGTTGGTTTGAAATGGGTAATTAGATCGACTGATTAAAATAATAATATATTCTAAAATATAAAAAAAATACAAAAAGTGTCTAATTAGTTAAACTTATTCAAAAATCAAAACATTGCACGTTCTAAATTAAAATACAAGTCTAATTCTCCAAATCCAATACTATCACAAACAAAATATTTTCCAAATACATATAGCAAATGGCATAATACATGTCCCAAATAACCTTAACAATTACTTGATTCACATAAAAAAGATGAATATAGACAGTTTGATACTTCAAACCTTGGAAAATTTGACAAAACTGGTCAATAGTTATTTAGATTAGGGCTATGCAAACATAACATACTAATAGAATTAAAATAATTATTATTTTATTATTAATATTGTAAGTATAGAAATACTAGAAACACACTCTTCTTTTGGACTCACTATCTTTCATTGATTAAAATTTATTGGAAATTACAAAAAATTGATACCCACGTCTAATTCAATGATTTGCTCTTATGTGTAGCTTTCAATAAATTTTAATCATTAAGAGAGAGTGCGAGAAAGAATGTATTGAGAACCTCTGCAAGACCACATATCCCAATTATAATTTTACTTGATCAACCAAAATAAACCCAGATCAACCAATGACCCAAACAACTGAACTGTAAACTGAATTGGATTGAATTGATTGGAATCACAGGTGGATCAAGACCTGCTTACACCTCTGATTTCATATACGATATTAAATTTTTAAATATATTTTGACATTAATTTATATAATTGAGTAGATAACTGGTACCTTTTTGGCACAGGAACTGATTGCTATAGCATATGCCAATGGGGCCACTGCCAAGGCACAAGGTGATGCTGCCACCATAAGCCCTAACGCTCTGTAAATCGAACCTCTGCAAGCTACATCAATCAGAGACTAAATAAGATGACATATGGAAGTTACGTCATATATAGATATGCAACAACATACTTTTAGGATACTAAATCCTTTTAACAAAAGGATTGCAGAAATCATGGGAATTGAGAACTTTATAAATTGGTTATAATTACAGTAGCATAACATTAATAAATAGGAGACTTTAGTACCACTTGTTAACCACGATACATGCCTTGCCCAAATCCATCAAAGACAAAGAAACAAAGGGCTATGCCCATAATAAAGCTGGTTCTGAAGTTGAAGGGAGGATTGAATGTGTATGAAATGAGGAACAAAGTCGGAAAGGTAATTGGAGTGCCTATCCTCACAACAGAGAAAGAGACAAAAGAGGTTGTTTTACCTGAATAGCTAGCACAATATCAATTAGAAGGAGTAAGGGGAGTAATTAAGGCATTAACTAAGGTGGGATAAATCTGAGGAAGAAGAGTGAGAAGGTGTATAAATGAATTGAAAAATGGTGAGGTTTTGGGAAGCAGTGAGATATTTTGTGCATTTGCAGAATCTCTCTAGTAATTTTTGTTTTCTTTTCCTGCTCTTCCTTTGTGATTTTAGTAAGCAAGGGCTACCTTTGCCTATAACTTGTAAGCAGCTTGACCATTGCTACTTTAATTCCGAGTTTCTATGAAATGATTATTAAAGGAAAGGATGAATGGCATATCTGACCCACACAGAAAAACAAAAATGACGACAGGATAAAAACATTACCAGTACAGTACTACTACAGTAAAAATATTCAAAAATTACCAGATGTACTAATGAACGGCCACTTAAATAGAAGTGGTCCAATAACAGCAATTGCAATGGATAGCACCACAACAACTTGGCTATATCGTTCACCAAATTCATCCAGCCACCTTTGAAGTTTAGGTTTATTTGACTGTGCTTCTTCAGTCAACTGAACAATTTTGCTGAGAGTTGATTCCTTCCAAGTTTTTGTTACCTGCAATCAATTAATTTTGTATTATATTAGTTTCCAACAAAAACAAATTTTAAACAAGACAAAAACCCACTTAGAAATAAGTTTAAGTGTTGAACATGACAAACTGTTACAGAAACACTAGTACTACAACCTCTAGTAACTTTTCCATACATAGCTGTGAGCATGACTTATTGCCCTAATTTTCAATCTTCATAAATGAAAATATATTCTCAAAACTAGGTATGGTTACTGACATGTGATACTTGCAATTAATTACTTTGAAAATATATTCTCAAAACTAGGAATGGTTACTGACATGTGATACTTGCAATTAATTACTTTCAGAATGTGGATTTGGCCCTAAATCATTCCCACAAATCCAACAAAGATGAGGGTTATCCCCCACATATATGCTTTATTTGCTTTATCTATAGCCAATACGCGACTTGGATTTTTTTCCAATACTACCAATATTATTACCACTTTTTCCATTGTAAATATAAACACAAGACTATGAAATTTTGAATATACAAAATTGCTAAAATCCCTAGAGATTGACGTACAGTTCAACATACCTTCACAATTATCCTCCCATCTAAGTTCCTTGCACCGCCAGGAATTCTATCTCCAACTTTGGCTTCCAGAGGTTTCACTTCCCCTGTCAAGTGCTCGATGGTAATTGTGGCACTGCCTTGGAACACTTCACAATCCACTGGTACAGACTAATCACAACACCATCCCCATTATACTTCAACAATAATCTGCTGTATAAAACTTGAAATTCCAAATCGTGCATGTATGAGTTTGTATGAGTCTGTGTTATTTATTAGAAGATACTTAAGGTTTGACTGAAACTAATTATTTTTGTTTTTGCTCTTTCAGGCAGAGGGAAGGGAAACATGAAAAATCATCATTTATTAAAAGGAGACAAAGAAAACGAGGACCAGGAATGCTCTTTAAACGACGAAAGATAAAGAGGGATTTTGAATTTTTTAATACAAAATAATATTGTAAGGGTATTCAAATATTTGGTCCCTAACATTTTCAGCATCCGGTGACATACTTTGTTACAGAAGAGTTGGGTGTACTCTGGATCAAATTAAGCTGCAAAATAAGTTTGGTTGTATAAATATTTCTCATACTATTAATAATTATTCTAAGGACATTATAAAAAGAATTGGAATCATGATTTATTTGTCATAAATATTAATTCATTATGCAGCAAGGTAACACACCATAAAGCAAAGGTTAACTATATCCAAATCACCAAGGATTACTATGAACATCAGTTAACGTTTACAGTAGAAAATGGTTATCCAGTTGAAAACATCAAAAACAATCACAAGACATCAGTCACTGTTTAACCTTCTAAACTCTGAAGAAAACCAAAGTTACACTGAACCCATTCAAACTTCAAAATTATGACGAGGCAACAAATTTACAAAAAATTACCTCGCCGGCACCGACCAGAATATATGATCCTACAGTTACATCATGCACGGGAATCCTCTTATATGCCAAGTCAAATGTATTGGGGAGTTTATCATCCTTGGTATCCAGAACAAGGGCAAATTCTGGATTATTTTCTTTCAACTCTCTCACATCAACCATCGATCGGCTGGTGAAATACTCTTCGGCTGCAGAATCCATCACACAAGCTAATCAAACTTCTTGCAGAACATGAAACTTGAAAGTCGGTTTGTGAATCAAAATTGAGCTCACCTATATGCGCCAGATTAAACATGGCAAGAAGCAAGCCTCCTTCCAAAGAGTTTCCCATAAATATTGACGCAAAGGCTGCCATTGCCATTAACACATGGATGTTCACCTTTCCACTACTGATCTCAATAAGAGCATCAAGTGACGCAGAAACCTGATACGAACACACATGCAGAGTGTAAAAATAGTCTATGAAAGGAATAGAGCGAGAATGAGAAGGAAGGGGGGCGAGGGGGGAGATTGCTTCGTACCCCAACCAAAGGGAATGCGATGAAAATGAGAGAGTTTTGAAAAGGCCTGACGAGTGGCTTGGGCAAGGTATGAGGGCAAATGGCAGCGGCCACAAATAAAGCCGTGGAGAAACAGCATAAGTGCAAGTGCTCTCTCAGGATATCTGCCAGGTCCATCCATCTGGTGGCTTTGGCGAAGGCGATAACCGCCTTTTGTGGCCCAGTGAGACTAGCACCATCGACGCCGTGCGAGTGGTGATGATGATGGTGGTGGTGATGGTGGTGGTGGCTGTGGTGACCTTCATGGTCGTGATGGTGGTGGTGACCTTGATGGTCGTGGTGGTGGTGACCTTGATGGTCGTGGTGGTGGTTGTGGTGGTGATTATTGGAGAAGTCAGCGACGCAGCGATGCCTGTGACGAGGGAGAGAGAGTAATTTGGGGGAATATAAAGGTTTGATTGAAAATGGGGAAGGGCGAAAAGGGAGCCTAGAAAATCGAATTGGAGTAGCACCGGAGTAAATATGAAGGGAGTGTAATTTAGTAGAGGGGATCGGGTAAGGAAGCGTTTCCATCTTGAGATAGGAAATTCTAAGAGAAGATTCCGACCATCATCAGTGTCTGCTCCTCTGAGGTATGGCTTTGTATTAGAGGTTAATTATTCTGGTTCTGGTCCGGTCCTTCATCAGTCTGGGTCACTTTAGAGTGAAACTGAAATGAACCATTCAGTTCGTCGTTATGCCATCCCCACCACATAATGTGCTCATTCCCAGAGTTTCGGTACACTCAGTAGGGTCGTCTTAAGTGGTAAACAGATTAACTAGTTTTTATCTGTTAATCCACGTCGTAATCTTCTTCCATGTAACAAAACAAAGACAAAATGTGTTTTATTTATCCTTTACATTTAGTTAAATTATAATTTTGATCCTCTTACTCTTTTTTAATGTGACAAACTTCATCCTCAATTTTATATTTTATTTTATTTTGAACAGAAATATCGTCATGTTCTAAGAGAAATACTAATGACTAAAATAAATTCTAACCAAATACCAAATCATGAAAAACCAATATTATTTTACAATTAAAAACTCCTATTCATTGATAAATGCGGGCTAACGAAGTGAAATTCAAAATAATACTTTATTTCATTAGTAAAAGACAAACTTTTATTTTTCATAGTTCCTTGTATAAAGTAAAAAATAATCAAAATAAAATACTTTTAATCAACAACCATTTTAAAAGTAAAACCCGTATTTATATAATTTCTTATAAAAAATTAATAACAAAAAAAACAATATGACGTCTTTTAATTATAAAAATAAGAAACAAACTTGGTCTTAGTTTAACATGATTAAAAAAGATTTGAGGATAGCCCAACCAACTTCGAGGCTAGATACATGCATGGATGAGATCCTTTTCGGCTCATTCCTCCCAGACCTTAAGAGATAACATAATAATAACACACCTCAGCCACCAAACATTTTCATTGTATTTGTATAAACTTTAAAAATTAAAGAATGAATTAGTCAATATTCTTACAACAACAATTGAGTTTCTTCCCTGAATTTTTCAAGGGAAAGATGATATTGTCTATAACAATTAGGAGTACAACAGGATGAAGACCAAGGATTCAACGTTTCTTCTCATTCATCATTCCCCTTTCCTTTTCCTTCAGAGACTTTGGTGCCCTCGTATGCTGAGAGAAAGAAAGTACTTTGATTTTTCTGCAAAAACCTACAAAAAGTTTAACAAAAACCATCAGCTGCAAAACCTTAAACATAACAATTTAAAATAAACATTAGGAAAAGAAATACATTCCCCAACGGAAAAGAGATATACAAGTGAACTATACCGGGAAAGTACACATTTATTTTACTTTATTCACTTAATCACCGAAAACATATATTTTCTTTTGATCTCTGGATGGAAATTAACTTCAATGTGTTGCCACAACATGAGATTGTAATCAAGGTTACGAAAAGGAGATATATTAACGACTAAATATATTAACAAATGTATAAGTGTGACAATTGTGCATTATTTCAGATGATATGTGTAGTATGTAGTGGAACACTTTGAAAAGTAATGAGATTTACATAGTAATAGTAGTATCTAATTTTCTAAATATATAAATGAGCTGGGTTTCGGTTTTTACTTGAGAAAGTCGAGTAATTTCTGCTGCAAGCGATTCAATGTTTCCTCCTCAATTGTTACATAAGTCAAAAGCTCTGGTAACTTAACTGCAAGAACAAGAGAAAAAAATACACGATCGTTTTGAAAAACATATTATAAAATCCAATAAGATATGTTGATCAAGGATAGTAACTATATGCCATCATCGTAATGACTAGAAGTACAAATATACATTAATGGAATTGAAACTCAACTAAGCTCTTGCAATAGCCAGGAAACATTAAATGACCATTAATGTGTCTACATTTTACAGGCAGATAAAAAGTTAGGTAACTTAAAACATTAATGGGATGGAAACTTAAAATCATATTCTTGCAACTAGCAATGAAACATTAAATGACAAAAAATGTCAAAATTTCAACCTTCATCAAGCTAAGCTGACAGAACCTTCCCTTAATACTTACTCAAATTCACCTTCAAAACAAAAAACACGAGGGAGAGGGGATATATATATATAAGAGAGGGTTTGGGGGGCGAGAGGGAGGATGAAGAGTAATTGTCTTTTAATTTAGCAGATAAAGAATGACCTATTAGAACCACTCAAATTAAGAGAAAAAATCAAAAGCGAGGATAAAGAGTAAGCGTGTACCACCAAGACAATGCAAGCACAGGGTGTGCACGAACACAATATCCTTTTTTCAAATACAATTAGAATCAGCAAAGAGAATCATACCAAAGAGGCGCAATAAATGCTCAGCTCCATAAATGGTTGAGGGAGATACATTATCCACAATTGCATCATTATATTGCTTGCGTTCTTTTTTGTATAAGAGCATCATAGGCAATGCTTTATCAAAATAACACCTTATTCCTTTCAAAATTTCTCCTATTGAATCAGGAGCCCTGTTATCACACAGAAAGAGTACATGGTTTCCTCGTCAGTATAAGGTGTCCCAAGCTTGCATAATAGAAACAACTACATGTTCGAGATGAATAAATAATAAAACTATCAAGCCAGAATAGAAAGGGAGGAAGGATATGAATTTTTAACTATCAATCAATTCTTACATGCCATCCTTCTTTGATTTGTATTCAAGGTACTTTGTCAGAATTTCATCAACAGTTGGAGATCGAGGAAGTTTTACTAGCTACAGGGACCAACAAAAGAAAACATTATCTAATGATTCCCGCATTAAAATGGACTATAATTTTTAAAAAGTGGTAATTAAATGATACAAAGTGTTAAACAGTCCATCATAGCATCAATACCAAACACCATCAACAAACTTTGTAAGCCAAAAAAGAAAACCTCAAAAATGTATTGTATCATATAATTCAAAAATGGAATTTGAATGCCATAATCCCCTTTAATTTGGTCAGAAAATTAATAAAGCATGATATCTGAAGTCTGAAGAACCAAGAAGATTGCATTCTGGGGGAAAGTAAGACACACACATGTTATCCCTAAGATCATTGTCAAGCAGTTCAGTTAAATATCACCGTTAATTTCCAGATCAACTCTCGTTATCCTACACTTAATCCTCCTCAACAGTACACTTTGCACTTCAGAAGAGCCAAAACCTTTAGTTAATGATATTATCAACAAGTTACTAAGTAAGACAGGTTTCACTAAACTATTGTGGTATATTACAGTCTATCCTGTTTAGGAACCCAAAAACTGGTAGTTGCAGAATGAAATGTAACAGACTACAGAAAATGGGTGAAAGAATTCTCCTTTTCTCTTCCAAGGGCATATCCTTGTGAAAGGACCACCTAGAAACATTGCTTTCTCTTAAATTATAAAAGTCAGAATGACAACCCTAACTAACTAACTAACACTAACTGCCCCTCTAAACCACAGTCAGATGGCTTCCAATTGCTATGTGACGTTAAAACTTGGCTTGAGGTTTAAGGGGCTATGGTCACCTTTACCATAAACTAATTTGTTAAGCAAGCATTTAAGGATGCTAATTTGTTGGCTGCAATGCAGCGAGAATATGAAGCTTTTACACGGCAAAATACATGGGACTTAGTGTCTCTACCTCCACATAGACGAGTTGTTGGCTGTAAGTGAGTATTTAGAGTCAAGGAAAATGCAAATGACTCTATACATAAATATGATGCAAGATTGGTGGCTAAGGGGTTTCATCAAGCACATGGCTTTGATTTTCATGAAACCTTTTCTCCAGTAGTGAAGCCTATCACAATCAGAATTGTTCTTACTTTTACTATCTCCTATGGACAGAAATTATTTCAACTTGATGTCAATAATGTCTTTCTAAATGGTCTCCTTGAAGAAACAATTTATGACACAACCTCTTAGATTTGAAGTGAATGACAAATCTCTTGTTTTCAAAATAAATAAAGATCTCTATGGACTAAAGCAAGCATCATGACAATGGCTTGACAAACTGCAAACTACTCGTCAATTTGGATTTGTCAAGAATAAATGTGACTCTTCTCTTTTTGTTGATAGAAAGAAATCTCGTGTTATATATTTTCTGGGCTATGTTGATGATATCATAATCATTAGTAGCTTTGTTAGTCTAATTCAAAATATTACAACCAAACTTCATACAACTTTTTCTCTAAAACAACTTGGTCATCTTGATTATTTTCTTGGCCTTGAAATTAAATATTTACTCAATAAGTCTATTATCATGACTCAAAGCAAATATATTTGAGATTTACTTCACAACACACATATGGTAGAAGCTCATTCCATTTCTTCCCCTATGGTTTCTAATTGCAAGTTATCAAGTTTGGGATTGATCTATTTTCAAACCCTACTTTATATCGCTCAATGGCAGGTGCTTTGCAATATGTCACTCTTACAAGACCAAAAATCAGCTTTGTTGTGAACAAAGTTTGTCAATTTATGGCCAAACCATTGGATTCTCATTGAGTTGTGCTAAAACGCATACTACGACATCTTAACTGTACTTTATTTAATGGATTGCATTTTTAGCCTACATCTATTCCTCAATCTTGTCCTTTAAAGTCTTTGTGATGTTGATTGGGCATTAGAGATTGATGATAGACATTTTACTTCAGGAGCAACCATCTTCCTTGGTCCGAATTTAATATCCTGGTGGTCTTGAAAGCAGCAAGTTACTGCTTGTTTTAGTACTAAGGCTGAGTATAGAACTTTGGCCCAAACTTCCACTAAATTAACATGGATTTCTATGTTACTCATTGAATTGCAAGTTTCCTTTACTACTCCTGTTCTTCTTTGTGACAATCAAAGTGTTGTGTCTATTGCTCACAATCCAGTATTTCATAATCACAATAAACACATGGAAATTGAAGTTTACCTTGTGTAGGAGAAGGTTATGGCAAAGCAACTCTACATTTATCATATTCCCGCCCTTGATCATTGGGAAGCTGTGCTAAACAAGCCTTTATCTTCAACTAGTTTTACTTTACTTAGAGGCAAACTCAACATTAAGAGTTTTTCTTGTGAAAAATCTTCTTGCGTTTGAGGGAGTGTTAGTATAAATAAATATAGTTAGTGACTACAGTTGTTAGTTTATACAGCTCTCAACTATTATTAACAATAGCTTTGGATGTAATCTTCATTCAAGTGTGATGAAATAGTAAGAGTTTCACTTTGTTCCTCTTGTTTTTCTCTTCTCACACCAACAACTAAACATGTCAAGCATGTGAGACTAGATATTTATAGGTGGTCCAACAACAACCTGACGACAGGTGACAAGATAGGCCCTATTACCAACTTAAGATGAATACAAAAAGAATAGAGAATAAATTAGAGAACTTGAATCCCCTCTCTTAGGTTCTCATATTTACAATGACATTGGAAGATACAACAAATGATAGGAAAGAGAAAAGAATAAGAAAGATCATATCTAGAAACTAGGTACAGCACAAAGCATATAACAGCTTTTCAATAAAGTCTATTTAAGATTACCTATTCTAACACTTAACATATATGAGAGGACAACTACAAAGAGTGACTTCAATAGTTTTCCTTGTACCTTATCCTGCTGAGTCACGGAGTCCCAATCATCAACAAGTTGTTTCTTTAATGTTGCAGGAATTTGAATCTTGACAAGCTTTTCAACAGACCCACTGCCCTTCTAAAAATTAGAAAACAACACTTAGCAGAATATTTTCAATTAAGAGTAGTGGCAAAAATTAGAAATTTCAAGCACATTAAATAAAATATCAAACAAAACTCAAGTATTTTCATTTTTAAGGAAACAAAGAAAGATTGAAATCTGAATCTCTTCATCTTATTATTAATTTTAGTTTCATCCTTACTCCTTTTTTTTTATCAGCATCCTTACTCCTTTTTTTTTATCAGCATCCTTACTCCTTTAAAATACCTGGTATGCAATTATGGCAATTTGATTTTATCATATGATGTGAAAAGCAAACAAACCAGTTAATTCTATATGAAGAGTTATTGAATACAAATGATAAGTCTTTCAGGGTTTAAGAATAAAGAACATGCAAGGAACGCAATTAAACCACAAAATAAACCAAACCTCAACTCCAGCATCAAGCTTTCGTTTCTTCCCTTTAGACACTGCAAAGAGTTTAATGTATTAAACTTATTAGTACATACAAATTCTAATGTGCGAGAAAATATAACATCTTTTAAACTCAACAAATCGACAATCCCATTATATTCAAATGAGAAGAGGTCCAACTTTTAATTACTGCAATGTGTTGGCCTTTATTGTAAAAGTAAAAATATTAAGCTAGTGTGGGCCAGGGTCAGGCCTAAATAAAATGGGATGGCTGAAGGCAAAGTTAAAAATTTCAAAAACAAAATAAATACAAAGATTTGTTACTTAAAAATGCATATCTACATGTGTGTGTTCAAGCACATGCACACACGCAAAAAGGGAAAGTGAAGGATAAAATTTAATGAATACCATTATTCTTGACATCCTCTTTATCTGCCTTGGCATCTGCAGCACCAAAAGCAAATGTAAAAATATCAAGCTAACAAAAATTAGTCAAACACTGTGTACATGTATTGTCAAGTATTTAAAACAGGGAAAATTGGATTTCGATAACAGATGGTTGAATATCCTTTAACAATTTCGAGATGACATCATAAAAATGCTTGTCCTTATATGGAAGGTCCAGAGTTAATTTTGGTCAGAGGTAACAGTCACATTTTTTTTCCCAAAAGTAGTGTGTTAAAGGAAATCAAACATACTTTTTAATATTATCATCTATCAAAACCTACTATATTGTTTATATAGTAGAAATTTGCATCCAAATCACCTGATAAGCCTAGATATTTTATCTTGACTCCTTTTCCTTTAATATCCCTTTACCAATAAAAAAAACCAACTATGTTCAAAATAAAATGTTAACCAAAACTTTCATAGGTCCATTGTTGAAGGTCCCTTTGCAGACCTCATTAGTCATTATTGATCACTCATTCAGAACGTAAAGCAGAGCCTTAAAAAAAGGGCCTTAAGGATTCCACATCTGCAACTTACAGATATCATATGTATGTACATACATAGACATACATACATGCATATATATATGTGTGTGTGTGTGTGTGTGTATAAGCAAGTAAAATAACCTTCAAGTAAAAAGAAAAAAGGTGCATAACAATTGAAATTATAAAATACAATAAATACACAATCCAAATGTTAAAGAGAGCAATGAAAAGAAAATCTTTGATCTTTCCAATCATTAACTAGTGGACTTCAGATTCATTAAGAACAAACTATATAAGCAAAAGCTTCAAGCAACCCTCATGGTAAATTATCACCATTTGAAAGAGAGCATTGATTACCTGTAGAAGTTTTGCCCTTTGCTTGTGTTGAACGCCCAGACTTAACATTCTTGTCTACATTTTGCTTTTTGTCTAGGGCCAATTGTTTCATTACATTCTCTTCCGTGTGTTTCATTAATCGGTCCTCACCTACCCATTCATCCCAACTGTTCGGAAAATACACATTATAATGATTCTGTGTAACCTTTTGCACGTAATAATAATCATTTATATCAAATACTTATGGCCAAAAATATGAAGATGAATCTCTCTAAAATCTATACATTAATTATTACAAAAACCTTGCAACAAGTACCTTATGCTCTACTTTCATAGCAATTTAAAATGAGAGCTTCATTTGGAAATTTTGCAAGTACTAACTCTGTTCTCACTTGATGCTTTTTTCTTAAGCAATTTTGAGTCACACCATTTACACAATAACAATTATAATATTACATAACACATTGTAAACTGAAAGGTTGAATTGTCATGGAAAGGTTGCCATTGTACCTCTGTTACATTAAATGAAACAAGTGAAAGATAAGAAACTCACTTTTTACTCCAGCCCTGCAAAAACAGTAAATGAAACAACCAAAATCAATAGCATATCCCATAATCACTTGAAATTTTCAAATGCTTAACATTTTAAGTGAGATTCAGGACTTCAAATCTTTCAGGCTAAAACTTTAATTCAATTTGAAAAGTTAAATCAAGGAACAATCAATCAAGAGATAAGGTAATCAATAGAAATGAGGTGTTACAGAATGCAGTAAATTAGACTGTAGGGAAGAGATCTTATGGTTGAACTTACAAGGTAATGAACAAAGTATTTCCATTCACTCTTTCTGATCTCAGTTTTTTGCACCTGGCATAAATCAGGCAGTAGAATAGGTCACAACTACAAAAAGACAAGAGGAAAAAACAGTAAATTATATCACAACTACTTGTTATTTACTGCCAAGCCTTACATTAGGCAACATGAAATCAACCACAGGTTAGAAAATTACAAGTGACGCGATATAATCACCCCTAAATTTGTATAAATTAATTAGAATCAACAAGAGAAAATAGGGTAAATGACGAGAAACCGTAAAAAGACCTTGCAAAATTTATCCTTAACATACGAAAAAACTGTTACGTCACAATTCAGTCAAAGAAAGGAGAATTGACAAATTTTACAGACGAAAACAAACATAACACCATACAAAACACCAGCCAAATCCCCAAGACAGAAAACCCCAGTGCCGAGCCGTTACTAAGCATTTAGCAACGGTGAAGTTTCTATTTGTTCCGGAAACGGTAATTATAAAATTCCAAACGGAAAGAACAAGAAGAACTTGAAAAGATTGAGGAAAGAGAAAATTTGTAAAAAGAAAATTGAAAGAGAAGGGAAGGGGAGAGGTAAAAGGTGCCTTGGCTTCGTAGATGCGAGGACCATGATAGGCGAGCACCTTCTCGCCCTCTGAGTAGACGCCGGAATTGGAGGGTTGAACGTCACCAGCGGAGGCGTCGGCAGAGGTGGCGGAATCGTCCTTGGACGAATTTCCCATGGTGGAGTTGGAGCGAGCGAAATGGAACTGGGCGGGAACCGGAAACGACACCCTCGGAGTGAACAAAATAAAGTGCCTACTCTACCGAGTTGGGACCATTTTTGGATTGTTTTAGTTGCTCTCTTATTTATATATACATATCTATCTATATATATATAATGTATAACATAATAATACATTAAGATAAATAATGCATTAAGATACATAGTTAGCTATGTGTTTTACTTTAGATAGCCCAAGCCCAAACATAGAGGCCCACTTCCCAATAACTAATTGGATTAGTTACATTCTTTTGTTTGACGCATTCTTTTTCTACCTTAGTCAGATCTAATTGCACCTTCACATTTTTTAAATATAAAAAAATATTATAAAATCAAGAATATAATTTTTTATATTTTAAATTATATAATTTAAAATATAAAATTTTTTATTTCATGTAATCTAAAATATTTTTTAAAAACATAATTTTATATTCTAATTGGTATTATCTTAAATATAATTTGAAATATAAATTTTTTTATATTTCAAATTATATAATATAAAATATAAATCCAGAATATAATTTTTTTAATCCTGATTGTTACATAGGTGCGTGATCCTACCTTTGATTTTTTTTATCATTTTTGTACCTAAAGTTTTCCATAAATTTTGTATACAAGCTAACTTATTTTTTTTTAATGTTAATTCATTCAATTTTGGATCTAACGTTATGGTTAGCTAATTGTGATGTGATAAAGTTTTAGTCACGTGTAAAGTTTTAATGTGTGATTAAATAAATTGGAATTAATTTCTAAAATTAGAAATAATGAAATATATTTTATATTTTTAGAATTACTAGTAATAATATATCATAATTATTATAATGTAAAATAATATTCATTTATCTTAATAAAATTTTAAATTAACACTAATGAAAACATATGCCCCCTAGTAATTTCGTAAAAAATATATTAAAAAAATTATATAGTCATTATTTTTAAAAATAAAATTTATTTAACTATTTTAAAATAAAAATTATTTAATTATTTCTTTTATTAAATAAATAATAAACTATTTTTTTGTTTATTACAAAATAAAATTATCTAATTAAAAGATTACATCTAAAAGGAGTTATTAAATAGTGTATTTTCTTTGTATAATAATATAGATAAAATGGTTTAATTATATATTTGAATCCCTTTAAGTATTGACAAATTCTGTTTAAGTCCCTGTAATTTTTTCTTTTCACTTTTCAAATACATGCATTTAAATATCTATGAATAAAGAATATTATGTTACTTGTAATAAATAATAAATGTACTTCTTAAGATAAAAATAATATATATATATATATATATATATATATATATTACATTAAGTACGTAATTTATCTTATATACTATCTACATTATCCAAGTTATTCACATCTTATTTATATTAAATAATAAATATAGTGTATAACTAAATTATGTATTGTTTCACACTAATGATAGAATTTTATCGACGAAATTTTATTCATCGGTAAAATATCATTATTGACGGAATCATCCGTTGTTAAAATTATCGATCGATTTATTCTAAATTCGTCAGTAATTATTAACGGAATCAGAAATCTATCGGTAATTATCGATGACCTTAGAAATCCGTCGATAAATTTACATACAATCAATTTATCGACAGATTTTGAGTATTTCTGATAGATTTGTCTCGTCGGTAATTTTTGTTTTTTTTTTTGTAATATATTGTCCTGGGATGTGTTTAGTAAAAACAATACAAATAAAAATCATTCTATCAAAGATCGGTTAAGTGGTACAAACTTTCTGACCCTTATTTTAAAGCATTAATTTTGTTTTTTAGAAATATAAGTCTAATAACTTCATTGTTAGAACAATAATAATAAATTATTAAGGTAATTAAAACCAATTGCCAATATATCTCCAATATCACAACTAACATCAGAGTATTATGTTAAGTATGAATATGTTAAAACATAAATCAATTAATAAATAAGGTAATTCCTAAGGAATAAATGACAACTTCTATTTAGGTTGGCTAATAGCGATCAAAAACCTTAGTGACAGAACAAAGTGGTGTCTACCATAGGATAAGATAAATTTTCTTTACTTCCACATTACCATATTTAAAAATCCCTTGTCACAAAAAAGAGAAATCATATACAACCCACACATATTGGGGCATACGGCGACACCCCAACCCTCCAACAAATCCTTGATATAATGTTGGAATTACAACGTAGCAATGAGGAATTAAAGAAACAAGCCTAAGAATCACGAGCCAAGACAGGATGACAAATAGAGGAGGCCCAAACTGAGCAGGAGCGGTTAATATTCGTTGATTTTTGACTTATTGTACTTTTATATGTTTAATATTAACTTCATTTAATGTAAATGTCTTATGATCATGTTGTACCGAATTCAATGCTTGTTGGTGAAGGATTAAATGGGTGAAAAATTACATGGTTGAATGGAGGGTGATGATGTTGATTGTTCATTTATCTTGACCAATTAATGTAATTGTCATTCTTATAATATATCTATGTCTATTGATATTTAACTTTGTTATATTTCCAAAATCAATTATTATGAACTTTCGGTTTCAATGTTGTTCATCATGGATACAATATCAATTTCATGTATATCTCACTTTTTCATTTTTTTACTCGCAAACATAAATATAGATACATCAAAACTGAATGGGCATCTCAAACAACCTTAATCCTTTCACAACGAATATTTCGGCTCTATTCACTCGGGAGCATATGGACTAGATGTAGTAAATAGTATTGATGTGAACCTATTTGTTGGGATTCAAGAATGAACCGTTATGGGGTAGGAAATTGAATTTATTATAAAATAGGGTTTCAGGAAGAGTAGGTGATAGGGATAAACAACGCCACTTTCATGGAAGAATATAAGCTGTAGAGATGCTACAAGGGAATGGAAAACCCTTGATAAGTCTAAGAGTTTGTTCAACCAAGAACCTAGGAGATTCACTCTCACCAATTTGCAAAATGTATCATTTGTCATTCTCAATTCCCTAAATCCTTTAAATACAAATTTAGGTTATGAGTTTGCCTCATTTAGGAGTAAATAAATTAAAATAAAATTCATTTGTAATAAATTTGTATGTAATAAATCCATTTGGTAGTGTAATTTGGATTCACATTTTATTTGTAATTATTTTTAATGCAATATGGCATCGTGATAGCTCTGTTGTTTTCTCCTTAAACAGGGAATACGGTGCCTCCTTATTTGAGAGGTATGCAATTGTTCCGGATGAAACTGTAAGTGTCACTTTTTAGCATACACTATTTGTTTATACTAGAATTAACACTACATGAAAAAACCATTTAGAGGTCAATTTTTAGCTTTCAAATGAAATGGTTTCTAATTGTGATCAAAATAGTCACCAAATTAGATTTTAGTTGTTAAATAACTACAAAATAAAAGTAATGATTGAATTTAGTGAACAATTAAGTGAAGATAATTAGTCACTAAATTCAATCATTACTTCTATTTTGTAGTTATTTAGCAACCAAAATTTAATTTGGTGACCATTTATGTCATAATTAACAACCATTTCATTTGGTAGCTAAAAACTGATCTCTAAATAACTTTTTTTTTATAATGTAAAGGCGACTTGTATATGTTACAAACAATATTTCTATGGATCTCTGTTCACGATTTAGGGTATAGCTGCACTAAGTATTGGTGATGTTGAGTTCACTTTACATTGAGCATTAATCCTCTTATGTTTGTTAAGTACATGCGTTATCTTGTTATATAATTGCTACGCATATTGAAGGTTCTATGGATGATATAGATGTAGATATTTCCTTGTAAAGAAGTTTCATTTTAGGTAATAATGTAAATGAGTTAGTTATACCTGTTAAAGTGGTTCTAGAAACGTTGTGATTTGCCCCAATGACGACATATCAAGGTGACACATTCTTGAAATGTACACTATATTGAATGTACTCTAAGACAAGAAAGGTTTTGTTTCCTCATCCCTGTCAGATCACAAACTGGTATACTCATTACTCAGACAATGTCATGTTCTTAATTTCTATCGTCATATTTCAGTATCTAATCTTTGACTGGTAGTCTCTACTTTTGAAAATGTATTCATGTTAAAAGTGTGTGTATATATACATATACATACATATATATATATATATATATATATATATATATATATATATCATATTAATTAACCTAAACCATTATGAAAATGTTATAAATAATGTATTCATTCCTTTATACACGAAACAATATAATGTTCTTCAGTACTACATCATATCTTAATCTTATGTTTTTTTGTTGGGTTGGCAGTGAGTGTATTGTAAACTTTCAATAATGCTTTCATGTTATAATATATTCTACAATAATGTTTTTTTACATTTATTGGTTATTAATACGAAGTGTTAGTACCATGTCTTCAATCATACATCGTTCAATGATTTGTACCTTACCTCAATTTTTTGTTAGTTGATATTTGTCATATGATCTTGCTTCAAAAGCAATTCAAAGTTCTCATGCCAAAAACTAAAGACAGAACAAATAAAACGAAAAGGAAGTAAATATCCGTGAGAGAACCAGAGTTGCAGATTTCTGCATGCTTCGCTATGTTAGTAGGTATATTTCATGTTCTAGGTTGCTTTGTACTATAATGACAGACACCTAACTTTTATTGCTATGTGATGTATGGTACAAGAATTTTGTAAATTTGTAAATTATAATAAAATGCCTATGTTTGAAATGTTATTACAGAAACCTGACACAGAGATAACGAGAGTTGATTCAAGAGTTTGCCAACGAAGAGCAAGAGGAATTTGATAAACGAGAAGTGCTTCAGCTTTTGGTTGAAAACATTTGCAGAATCTCCACTATTTATTTATGGCAAATTCATGCTCAACTGGGTGGGAACCCACCTGCTATTAAAAGTTTTGTAGGAGCATTAAAGTTTTATTTCCTCTCTCATGCACATAGTGTATGTGATATTTTTGTCAAAAGTGACGGTCACAATCCAAATTTGAGAAGGTTAACATTTAGAAGATAATTTCCTTGTGCATATATGTTTAGAAACTATATAATTGGGAGATAATAGGATATTACGTATGTAATTTATTTATGGAAATTTTCGTATATAAATTACATATAGATTATTGCTTAGATAAATTATATATAAAAAAATTTCGTATGTAATATAAATTGAATCTATCTACGGTATTATATACGAATTATTCCATAGATTACATAAAAAAAAATTCCGTGTACTTATACTACATTTACATAGACTTTTCTTTTTATATGTAATCGGTAGGTAATTACTAATTACTCACCTAGAAATTAGTATTGGTCCACTGGTTTTCGTCCTGACCCACCCTTCATTTACTCACCTAGGAACTCCTCCATTTCCTTTTCCCATTACTTTCTTCTCATTTACGTTTTCCTGTTTGCTTTTTCTTCAAGAGCTATACTTCTATTGTGTTTCTTGAATCTAGGTATGCTCTGAAAGGAATGTGATAATAGTTCCATGTGAACCAGATGAACCTGCGTGTAGAGATAACACAGGAGATGCAATGAGGCATTTTTATTTTTTCTGTCACTTGCTTTACCAAAATAGGGTTAAGGCTTTCCCCAGATATTTTCGAAAAACAAGTTTTAACTATTTTGAATATTCCATCAACTCTCAACTTTATCTTAATAGTTGAACATTTCTTAGAGCCTTCGTCGTTTGGTGTACTCATTTTGAAATAGTTCCTACAACCAATATGTTATTTTATTTTTTGAGAGCAAAAAATAACTCACCAACTGTGATTTCTTCTTACTCTTTTTCAATCTTCATACAAAAACTTTAAAACCCACTTTATAAAGGTTTGTAATTTATACGGGACTCCCAACTCTCATGGCCAAACTGCTCAGTTTTTGGAATAACTTGATGAGACTGAGCGTAAAAATTGTTTACTTTTGGAAAAGTTGGGAGCCACCTATAATGTTGGCATTTTGCTAAAGCTCGAATTCCACACCTTGGATTTAAAAGAATATATCGCTATATTTCTCTTTCTCTCTATATCCTTTGGTTATCTTAACTCTAAGATTGTGAGTCACATGCCTATTTTGTATATCAAATGACTACTCCTGACAAGGAACTAGCCCAACGATTCAAAGATGTTAAGTCAGGGAAGCTGAAAGTTGGTGATACTTCCCCCTGCTCTACCAAGTCAAAAAAAGTTGGAGAAGCACAAAGCTCAAAAGGGAAAGCAATGGTTCAGGCTACTACTTCTAAAGAGAAAAGTGTGGAAGAAAAATTAAATGTTTAGATTACCCCAACTTGGAAACGACCTGCCGAAGACACTAGAGACACTATCTTCGACCAACCGTTCACAAGGAAAAGGGGGAAAAAGACGGTTAACCAGCCTCTGCCTTCCACTTCAGCCGGCTCAAGATAAGATGGAAGGTCTCATTCTTTGGAAATCCAAAATAGGGACAGTTCAGTTCCCACCACGAGCATAGGCCTAGCTTCTGGTCTTCCGACTTCAACTTTGGCGCCCACAATCAAACTTTCAACCTTTTGGACGATGATTCTCAACTTCTAGAGAAGAGGAACCTTCCTTCTCTAAATGAACAGACGTAGAAATAGGACTGTCATTTATCATAAAAAAAAAAATACTTTTATCTTGTTTATTCAAAACATAGTCTTAATCAGGCTGTTAGATTTTTTTCCTATAGTCTCCACTTTTTATGGTACTTAAAACACTAAAGTTAAAACGTGATATATAAAAGAGAAACTATTTTTCCTCTCATTTTTCTCCCATGAATTAAAGCAATAGAAAAGAAAAAGAAGTGATTTTGACGTGTCTTATTAAGAAAACACTATATTTCTTTTATAATGAGAAAAAGATAAGTACCAGAGTAAAATTTTCTTAATGTGGACTTCTCTTCTCACAAAATAAATTATATCAATATTCTCAATCTCCCATATTTTGTACCTTATATTAACAAATGAATATGTACTTAGTTTGTTTTTCTTGTTGGGCAGAGAATCTATTGTTGCTTTGGGACAACTGTGCTGTAGTAATGTAGTCTAATCCTTTGAGATATTTTCTAATGATGTCTTTTGCAAATTTCAATTAAAGTCATTGTCAAAGATTAATGAACATCTACGAAAATGGCCAAATTTTAGAATCTGTATTCTGGTATGAAAATGACAATTACATGTTTAGGTGGAACTAATGGTGAAACCATTATCACTTATGTAGCTAATCATAAATGTAATAATTGAATTAGTGTGGAACATTAGCGTTCATATTTGATCAACTATATGAACAAATTCCTCTAACTAAAGATCAGTATCCAAAATGGTCAATGAGCAGAGTAGAGACGGGGGAGCTTCAGAATCAGTGTCTATTGTACTGTGTTATGTTCCTTGGACATTGTGAATTGAATCCTTGAGTCATTCATTTTCTCTACAACCTTGAGTCTTTCTTTCTCTAGGAAATAACTTCAGACAAGATATATAACAATTATATTCTGTCTTTTTTTCGTGTTCTTTATCAGAACTTCATAAAATTCTTAGTGACTAGTTTGATATGTCAAAATTTGTATTAACCTCGTATAGTTGAAGATGATAACTCGGGTTGTTTATGAATGTGTTTTGGTTGGATTCAAATGTCAAGAATAAGATATGAAGGCCATTTAAATTATCTGTATGTCTTCCTAAAATTTTCTTGAAGAAGGCAATTGTGCTAAACAGGTACCAACACATAAATAATAATAATAATAATAATAATAATAATAATAATAATAATCCCTTAGCAAGGTTATCAAGGTAAATTTGTAATATACTAATACACATATAATTCTAGTAAATTTGTAAATAACTCTTATAACTCTAAAAGGAGATTATCAAGGTAATGTACATAATTTCTGACATCTACGTTTTCCGTTTTAGCTGCTTTTGTTAACATTTCAATTTCCACTTTGAAATTAGTAAACGAAATATCAACTAGATACTTAGTAAACGGATGTAAGGACTTAGATTGCCTCAGTTATTATATCCAAAAAAATGGGTCACTGCTAGAAACTTGGACTTTAAAATATCAGATAGAAACCATCATTTTGTCATTCATAAAAAAAAAAAAAAGTATTAAATTTTACCTGAAAAGGATTAAGATTTCTTTGATGGAATGGTGGTTGAGAAGAAATTTGCAGGCTGAAGGCTCTCCTGGTTAATCACTTGTTAGGAGTTTCCTCTTTGGAGATGAAGAATTTCCGCTGAAAAACATGTTTGAGTTTAATTGTTGAAGATCCTCCTTAAATACCCAACGATACCCGCAATTCTTCACCACACCACGTAAACCTTGACTATTAATTGTATTTGGAAATTCAATTATATGGAGATCATGCATGGTATTTGGATGTCTGCTTAGAAGCCGAAGGAATTTTTCTCGAGAGTAAAACACTGTCAACAAGTGATCTAATTCGACTGTCACCAGATCTTTCTTGAAATGTATTGGAACTACTGAATAAACTCTTGGCCAAAGGTAGCCATGATTGACACCGTATTCAATACTATCAAAACGATCATCACATCTTTCACCCAAATTCATAGGATCTTCGTGTGTGACAAATAGAGCACAAATGGCAACACCTATCCAATTTGGGTCATCCATAACAGCAGATGGGTCCACACTTATTGATGAACTTGCATTTTGTTTATTGAACCACTTTGGAATTTGACTTCCAGGAACAATAATTGCCATCTCAACTGAGGAAATAGTAGGTTGCACGTAAACCTGATTCCACCAAATTCAATTATACATAAATAGTATACACATAAGAAGTGAGAAACGAAAGAAAGGATGGAGTCGTCACCTGAAGATTTTGCGTCATCCAAGAAAAAACCATCTTATAACAGTGTTCCATATCACTCAACTTGGGGCAATCAAAAATGTATAATCCCCCGTGGTATCCGTGAGTTGTTCTTTCTTTTATTGTGGGAAGCTCGGGCAAATATTTCAGCTGCTTGCAGTGTTCCAAGTTCAAACGTTGAAGATTGGAAAGTTGCTTGATGGTGCTTGGTAGTGTCACAAATTTGTTTCCCCCCAAATCTAGTCGTACTAAAGAACGTAAGTTCCCAATTTCATCTGGGATTTGAAGCAGATTGCAGAAGCTTATATCAAGATAAAACAAACATGAGACACAAGACGAAGAAGACAATAACAAACCAAGTGAATCTTCAGGTTTCAGAGGGGAGAAAAAGTGGAAAGGGAACATTAGAAGTTTGTATACAGAGGATGTTGGCAATTGGATGATATTTGTATTTTTATCCACTTTCTCGAAATGTTCTGTGTGCCTTGGGTCCATTAACATCTTACTATTAAGTAATTTTGAACATCCAGAGAGAGATAAGTTCCTAAGAGAAGTGAGCCCGAATATGATATTCAGATTAAGGGCAAGTTTCTTACAATTTGTCAAATTCAAGGTACGAAGTTCTCTTAAAATACCAATGGATGGATCAATCTGGACAATTTCTATACATCCTGCAAGATTGAGATCTGTAAGACGTGGAACCTCACTTAAGTCTGGCATCTCAATAAGATTTGTGGAGTGACAGAGATCTAGCTGTCTCAAATTAGGCAGACACTGAAAGAAAACACAAGTGAGGAAAAATTTAGTTTCCCACTAAAAAAAGATAATCCTTGATTTTGTTTTTATTTGTGCAAGTACGAGACTAAATGAAAAAAAAAAAAAAGTTAACCTTTCCCCTTTTTTTAGTGTAAAAGTAAGCTGAAAAAATGAGAGGAAGCATCTTTATACTGGATCATTTAAACAGAGAAAAAATTTAACCGTGTAAAAGAAATTTCAGAAAATATGACGCATCTTTCGGTTTGTTCGAAAGAAAGAAATCTAAAAACTAACAATATATAATACCTTTTTGCCTTCCCATAATTGCTTGATCTTGCTATGAGGCAGGATCAATTCTACAAGTTCATCTGGATGGAAAGTTGGTGGCAAAGACATCCAAGGAAAGTTACTCCAATATAAATATCTCAGTTCATTAGAAAAGCAATGGAGAGTTCCAAAACAGTTCACATTATTAAGAATGAGCAACTCAAGGTGATTCAGTTTTGAGAGAGCATCCACTTTTATTGTTTCTTGTATTCGACCTCTGTCAATAACCATGGCTTCAACATTTTTGGCTTCCTAAAGCATTTTATACAGGAAAAAATTATACATCATTTTGATAATTTATAAATTTTTGAAAAATGAAAAGCTAAGAATGTATATTAAAAAAATTCTTTTACCTTATTTATTTTCATGACTTTTTTTAGATCCTCGTAGCTCCATAACCTGCTCCACTTTCTTGGTTCCTTGGGTGCTTTTTCTCGGACAATACTCTTACCCAACTCTTTCAATAAGTCATGCATTTCAATCTGCCATCCTCGACGACTTATAAGTGATTTCTCAATCAGAACTTTCATACCAATTTCAGGATAAAATTGCCGATAGTCTAGAAGTTCATTCACTTTTGTCTCCCAAATTTGACTGGATAAGAAGCAAGCAATATCTAGAAATAATTCTTTCTCTAGATTCTCCAATCCATCAAAACTTATTCGCAACACATTCATGATACCTTTGCTTGGATTTTCTTTCATTCTAGTCAATGTAATTCTCCAATCAGAAACATCTCGATCAAGTAAAAATGAGCCCAATACTTTAATTCCTAATGGAAGACCCTTGACATAATTCAGTACATCTATCGTCAACTTTTTATATTCTTCCGTAATGTCGTTAGATTTGAAAGCTATTTTGTAAAGTAACTGAAGAGCTTGAGTTTCATCCAAGACTGGAACATGGTAAACTTCATTTACTCTGTAATGTTGTAAGATACTCAAATCTCTAGAAACTATGATGATTCTACTCCCTGCACCTAGATATTCAGGATCCAAACCCAATTTCTCTAATTGTTCAACTTGATCAACATTATCAAGAACAACGAGCGTCTTTGAGTGACATAGCCTAGTTCTTATCAACTTAGTTCCTTGGAAAACATTGTGTATCTCCATACCTTGATTTAGAGCTTGACAAAGAATTTGTTTTTGTGCACCTTTCGCTCCAGAATCCAAATAAATTTTGCTTAAATCATCAATGTAACAACAAGCACTATATTGAGGAGAGATTTTATTAAACAATGCAGTTGCAAGTGTCGTCTTTCCTATTCCACCCATTCCATAAATTCCCACAAGGCGAACAATATCATTTGCACTCAAATCTAGACGTTCTTCCAATTTTTTAACACGAGAGTTCATATCAACTAAATCATCTCCAAAACTCCAAATTTGATTACGACCCAATATGTCGATTACCTTTTCAACAACGTTTTCAATTTCTTCAGATTGTTGTCTGTGCGGCCAAAGTTCAGAAAAAAGTACAACCATCGCTGAGATTTTAGCTAAGACTTTCAAAAACAAAATAGAATATATAACATAAAAATTTGGCTATGTACTTACTTATTTTGCAGATCCCACCCACTACGATCGCTACTTGTTTTGAGAGCTGCCCTCCACTTTTTTACCATTTCCAAGTCATCTTTGAACCTTTCTTCGTGTTCAGTAAAAGCTTTTGCAAACTCTCCAGTCTGTTTTCGGACCTCAGAAGGAGTGACATCATAGAAAATAGCGAGCAAACTTCGACCTGTTTCTTCCACCCAATCAACGATCTTTGTAAGCTCTTTCATGCACCATGTGGATGATGCATAGTCCTTTGAAAAGACAACAATAAAAACTTGTGATCCTTCAATTGCGTCCAAGAGCTCGGACTCCAAGAACTCCCCTTTCTCGATTGTTTGGTCATCTCTGAAGGCAACAACTCCTTTTCTTTGAAGAGCTGCAAAAAGATGATTTGTGAAACCAAGACGAGTATTTGCACCTCTAAAGCTAACAAATACATCAAAATTCTTAGTGTGTGATGAAGAGCTTCGGTGAATTTTGTTGCAAGCCATCGCAGAAGGTGAAAACAGATAATGCATGAGACCCATCGGAATCACTTTTATACAATATACGGAGTCAAGTCTTCTAAAATAAATAAGAAAGCGCGTGGAAATCAAAATCATTTGAACCATATGTTTTTAGGTGTAGGAGCCATCGGAATCTTTTTATACAATATACAGCCTGTTTAATAAATTTGTTATTTTTAAGTTGAAATTCTTGTGTGTTATTATGTTTGAAACACTGTATCACATTCATCCGAGATTCCTTTGTCATATGTAATTTATTTTGAGTGAAATTATTATAAAATAAATGTTATGAAGTATAAACGTTAGTGTCGACTGTCATAGTTGTTTTTGAAGAAAAGTGATATTTGTAATACACACAACTCCTTGAAATATCCCTCCATCTTAAATGGTATTTGAGATAATAAAATTATATAAAAGCACCTACTCACTTCTAATATATCAATAAAATAACTACTTTATTGGATTAATTACGCTGGAATTTTAGAACTTTATTTGGTTCATCTATTATGACGATAGCTCACCATAGTGTGTGCTTCTTTATTTCATCGACTACGATGATGAAATCTACTTTATTTCATAACCATCTATTATAAAAAAAGTCCCATTTAAATATTATTTATTATTATTACATCTATTATTAATTATTTTATTATTTATTTTTATGATTTTATTATTACTATTTTTTATTATTATAAACATTTATATTGTTAATATTCTAAGTTAGGGTAAAGTCACCAATAAATGCATGTTGGTGTTGTTATGTTTATATTATCATACTTGATATGTATCATATTATATTTTAATAGATTCAGGTACAATAAGTAATTTAGTATAAAATAATTTATACCGTGATTGATTAAAAGATATATTTGTTTTCTTTTAGAATTGGAGTGTTTTGAATGGTCATTAAAGAAGTGTCCCGTATAAAAGAAATGCATAATTGTATTTTAATGATCTCAATAGTGCAGGTAGAGGAATTTTTTACATTATGATTGAAACATTTTATGTTTGTGAGATTGAATAATGTAATGTTGGTAATATCTAAAATTCTAAATTAGTCTGGTACAAGTCATTAAAACTTTAAAAATTAATGTTAGATATAAATTATCTTGACTTAATTATCACTAAATCTAATTATTATTTTTTGTAATTATCTAGCAACCAAAAGTTATTTAGTGACTATTTTTATCACAATTAAAAACCATTTCATTTGAACGTTACAAATTAGTCTCTAAATAATTTTTTTCTTATAATGTTAATCCTATTATAAACAAATAGTGTATGCTAAAATGTGACACTTATAATTTTGGGAACAATTGCATACCTATGATATAAGGAGGCACCACATTTCCCTGTTTAAGGAGAAAACAACAAAGCTATCACGATGCCAGGTTGCATTAATAATAATTACAAATAAATTGTGAATCCAAATTACACTACCAAATGATATCTTGTTACGTTTATTGTGTGAGATGAAGAATTGAGTGAATGTCGAGGTGTGTCTCTGTAATACTATTATTAGAATACAAATTTATCAAAATGGACGGTGGTTATTTTGAGGTAGTAGTAAGAGTCATAAAGGTCAATGAATTATATTTGAGTTGATATCACTTACAAATTGGATTCCATTGTCATTGAGAATTCCAATTCTAGCAGAAGCAAAGTGGATTCCACAGAAGCGAAAGCACCAACAAGCAATCTTTCCCCGTTGAACTCGAGATCTAAATACGGCAATGTGGATTCAGCCCCCAAAGCATGACCTACACAACATAAATTTATCTCTATAATAATAAGCCTCGTTGAAATCCTTAGGTTTAGTCTACCCCTTTATCGAGCGATGAAAATGGAAAAAAATCCACCGTGGCACGAACCGGGATACCCAGGAACGAGCGTAGTAGGTATGAGTTCGACTATATGTTACTGGAAATTTGTGCCAAACTTTCTCCCACTTTGGATGAGTTCACCATGCAACTAATGGTATGTGAGGAATAAAAAGATTGTGTGGAAGATTACCAGAGGCATAAGAGGAACTTTAACAAGCCTAAAGACATTGTAGACTTTTTGAAACTTTTGATCACTCAAAATGGCTCTCAGAACACTTAAATATACATTGGCAATGCCAAAAGGATAATGAATGTTGAGGTTTTCAAGGAGAAGTACGTGTTGCTATTCATTGCGGGATTGGACAAATAGAAGACGAGATTCAGATTCTAAATTCAATTTATGAGGGGCTGATTGAAGATCAGAATGATAGGAGAAGATTTAAGAAAGAGGATCTCAAAATTTTGTGGATCCCGATGGAGAGTGGATGGGGTGATGCACGTAGGGAGATGTTCAAGACTCTGAAGGGCTAGATAAAATGGTACGTGGTGGAGTACGTTGAACCCTTACCAAGCACACGCTGATTGAAGAGGATCTAAAGTTCCAGGGTAAACCTATATTTCCACTGGTGAAGCCACAAGGTGTACTACTGCACGATGATGCTTTGGACATCATCTTTGAATGGGGGATTCGGCCATTCCATTTATGACTTTAGGCAACAACTCAAAAGTGTTGCCTTAAGTCAAAAAACTATTGCAAAAATCTTAGGTAACACTTTAACAACGGTTTTGTACTCATAGGATATGTATCCGTTGTCGTAGATTATAGACAATGTTTTTTTTTTAAGACAACATCTTTTTGTAAAAATGGTGCCTATAATATTATATTAGGCAACACTTTTCAAATAACTTTTAGGTAATATTTTTACTGAGGCAATGTTTTTTGAAATATTGCTTATTGTTTAAACAAAATTGTGTAATTTTGAACCGTTAGAACTAAAACCAATTTCTTGCAAAGGATTGTGAGCCTAAATTTTAACATGACATTTAGATAAACAACAAGACTTTTCAATTATTATCAGAATCACAACTTTTTCCACAAGATTTAGGTCCAATAGAAAAGAATAAGAACATTGAAATAGCAAAAACAAATGGTGAAACAAATATAAGGTTGTTATAATAGTATATTGTAAATAAACTACTTATTATGAATTTTTAAAGAATATTTAAGTATAATGTTAATTAATTAACATATATTTAACATATTCAGACCTTTATTTATCTACATATTTCATATGATCCAATCTATTAGTGTTGAAAAATATAATACAATATAAACTTAAAAATACAATTCATTAATATTTAATTGAAAGATTGTTACTAGGTGATGACAACGAACATGAGTGGAAGTAGATGATTGTGGAACAGTTAAACTATTTTCTTTTCCAAAGATACGTGACATCATATGCTCTATATCATAGTTATTCAAATCGGGATTTTGTTTCTTAATCAACAATTCATCGTTGTTTCTAACTCTTCAATCTTCTTTTGTATGTCATCAATTTTACCATCAGCAGCTTTCTGAACAGCAGCAACTTCGTGCTTCTTTTTTAGTATTGATGGTGTCATTTTCCTTCTATAACAATGAATCCGACCATGTCTTTCTTTGCCAAACATTGATTCAAACGCTTTTCCACTTGATGAGTTTTGAATAGAACTTTCAAGCATAGACTAAAA